>Ga0307509_10004294_pt1 | contig 20735 bp, 38 predicted proteins | sample 10_EM_MG_FD_202245 | JGI IMG/M metagenome (GOLD analysis project Ga0307509, IMG submission 202245) | Populus trichocarpa ectomycorrhiza microbial communities from riparian zone in the Pacific Northwest, United States - 10_EM | ecosystem: Host-associated > Plants > Roots > Unclassified | place... | reverse complement strand
GGAATGTGCACTACATTTCCCCCCCTCACCAATTCTTGATCACCTCACTGACTTGCCAACATAACTGATGCCACAAGATAGCAAGCATATGTCCATGCCCCACAAGGAAGTATCTGCCATCTCTCCATTCTCTGCATTACCCCATCTCTCCATTCCTGCCCCCATCCTTGTCATGTGCTCCCACCAATTTGATATTTGTTTCTAAGTCTTAATTAACCCTTACCATCAACTGTCATCAATTCTAACCCTTAATCTTAACATCATCATATTAACCCTTAAGCCTTATTAACCTTTAACCCTTAGGACCAACACTAGAATAAACAACCATTTTCACAACTAAGAGTGATACTAGACTAGGCAAACTACTGTATGCATAGATGTCAGAACACACTGGGACCAAGAGCCCCACCCCCCATCTTGATGACCTTCTACCAAGCAAACCAATCTTAGTTCCAACAAACCAGACCTAACACATATCACCTTCTGGTCTAACCATGATATGCTATACCAATAACCCTATAACTGGCAGAACTAATCTATCCAGGCCTGGTCCCATATCAGCAACACCTAAGAACCTCTCTTCCTGTTGTACAATGAATAGCAACCTCAGAGTTTTCCAATGTTTACCAACCTGTCAACTATGTCAGCCCTTACAAACAATTATGTTCAATCCCTCCCAACCATGTGCTCATATCAGCTCCTCCCATTCAATCTTGGAACTATTCCTTTTCCAACAACTGAATAGAAATGACACTAGTGATATGCACAGCCTGTCTCAAAGCCCTGAAGCCCAGGCAGCCCAGCCCTAAAAGCCTGAGCCCAGCTGAGCCCTAGTGATGGCTTTGGCAGGCCCAAGGCCCAGCTCAAGGATCCTGCAAGCCTGAGCCCAGCCCACAAGCCTGGGCTTTCATTGCCTGCAGGGTATAAAGGTCTGCCATCTGCAATCAATCAATGATCAATGATTCTCTGAGCACTTCCCCCTTACTGGCCTCCTTGTCCTTACCCCACAAAGTGTCTCCATTACCACCACCACTGTTGTTGCTCAGCACCTTGAAGAACCATCATTATCATCTGCCACCTCACCAGTTGCACCAGGAGGATCTGCCTTGAAAATTTCTGCCAATACCTTTTTGTATTGCACATTCTGCTCTTGCTCCTTCTGATGCTCCTTCCTTAACTTTTCCTTGGCAGTGTGCAATGCCATTTGATTGACAATCTCTGATTTTGTCTTCTTGACTGAAAAAAAAGTTCACAAACTCAAATCTCTGATGATGCCATAAACTACCATATACCACATTCATGATAGGTCACCACACCCTCCCTCCCTGGCACACCATCTGTAATCTTCACCAACTGTCTTTCCATCCATGGACCAATCTCATCAAGACCCACAGTGCACTTCTGTCCCTTTCAACTGTTCTGCCCAATATGACCCTCCACGTGTTGTGGACAAAGTCCATGCCATCCAGAAACCAAGTCCAAACCTCTACAAGTCCCACAAGAACTGCCCCTAAACTGAGCTATAGCCAAGTGGCTATCCAACACCCTCCTGAACCCATGTTGAAGCCTGGTTATCAACCAGCAACCAAAGAGAATCTTTGAGCACATGACCCTGGGAAATCCCCACCATGTGACCTAGCACATGACTCATCATGTGACCTACAAGCCCTCAAGCAACCACATGACTTAACAGCACATGACTATAGGAACCTAATACATAACCTACCAAGGGACTGGTCATCTATACAATCACCTGATCATGTGCACTTTCTATGCACATCTCATCCATTAATCAACACATGGAAAACTGTGGGAATGATCAATGGTTGATTGAGAATCAACAAAGTCACAAGACTTACTGTGGAGCTGCAGTGCAGTCTGCAGCTTATCTATTATTAGTTTGTGTTCTATTCTTAGTTCAAGTCTTACCTGTCTCTTGTATTATTACCTGCCCTAAAGGGGCATGTGTCCACCTATCTCTCTAGATTATGCCTACCCTAAACTACACACAGACCACCCTATATTAGTATATAAGACCTGCAAATTTGTACAAACAGTCCTTAGACTGTTCTCTTGTCTACCCCCACACTGGAGCCTTCCAAAGCTCCCTCTTTACCTACAGTAGTCTACTACTACTCTTCTCTTCTTGCCTTTTGCCTCTTCCTCCTCAATGTCTTACTGCTGCTCCTTTGGATCAGTCACCTTCAACTCTGTGCTGTCGTTGAGTCTTGCTACCCATAAAGTAGTGAGTTCCTGACACCATGAGCAAGACAATGTTCTTGGGCTTGTCCTGTACAGCAGACAACACCTCAGATACAGCAGTCTTGTACCCACCACTGCCACTACCACCCATGCTTACACTTGCACTTGTGCTGGATCACAGACATCTGTGTATACACAGCACATAATCTGTGATGTCCCTTTTGTTCCCCAAATCAATCACTACATGGCCTCCACTATCTTTACCACCAGCTCCACCTGTGCCACCAAGCTGGAGGGCACACTGCACACACCATGGGATGCAGTATGGCTTGATGGTAATGCAGTAGTAGTGCCAGTTGATCATTCCATATTCAGCATTGTGTGTGACAAGGATAACATGGCAAGCTGAGAAGAGTGTGATCTTGCACAGTGTGAGAGGGAGGAAGAGCATCTGGAACATTTTCATGATGAGGGTCAGGTAAGAGGGGGTTGTAGGACCCAGTAGGGGGAATGATACAAGGATTAGCTTTGTAAAAATAACATACCAAGTGAAAGGTGGTTATACAGTTTTACAGCCACTGTTGAAGTAGGTATGGCAAACAAGTGGTCAAGGTGCTGGCAGCAGCAGGGGGTACATACAAAAGTGTGACAATGCTGGGTCTTGAAAGTGGGCAAGTTACTAGGTGTTGGGCACATCTGTGCTATTCTCTTGAGACACTTGCACAAGTACAGTTGGGGCAAGGTGCAGCCTTTCTTATTCTCCATTCCCATGGTTTTTCTTCTGTATTGACAAGTATGCAGGTGGTGCCAGATGGATTTGGCATCATGTACATGACTGGATGTGGCAGTGCATAGCTCTTAGCATATCTTGTAGTATGATTGCTATGCTTGTACATGTTAAGAATGCTAATGTGATGGAAACAAGCAGACTATCTGTAGTTTGTGATTATGTCACATATGGAGATACCTGACAAGGAGTCTGCAGTGGAAGTTTCCCATGCTACAGGGGATCTGGTAATGCCATGAGAGGAGAGGGAGAAGCCAGGAGAGAAAAGGGTGGGGCAACAATGATGGTGACAATGATTTTGTTCAGGCTATTGTATAGGGATGTGTTTAATTGATTCTTACTCTGAAGCCTGGGCTCAAGCCCAAGCCCAGCCAAGCCATCAACCAGGGCCTGGCTCCAAGATTTCATAAGCCTGAGCCCTACCAAGCTGAGCCTAAGCTAGGGCATTTGAGCCAAGCCTAGCCCTGCACATCACTAAATGACACTACTTAAGACAACCCAGAATGCCACATCAACCTAACAATGGCTTCTACCCAGACCACTTCCTCCCCCCCTCCAAATATACTTAACACTCCCCTCCTACCAATGCCCACCCTGGCTTCCAAAAAGAGCAAATATAAAGGAGCTTGTAAGCACATACCCATAAGGTAGGGCTGTTTTAGTTTCAACAAATGTCATGTAAGGTGACACTGTATTACCTTCCAAGTTGCTATGCCATGTCCTGCCATTGGAGCTTGAATTTTCCAGTACAGATGCTGCCATAAGAGATGCAACATTTGAATTTCTCCTCCCAAACTAAATACATATAAAAACAGCTTGCACTCATATAGTAGTTGAACTATTACATTTAAGTCATTTGAGTGCAAGCACATTTTAAATATATGTTGTTGCTAGAAAGGAATTTAAAAAATTGTGTTTGTCACACATTTTGTCACTTTTATCATATGGTATTTGTTGAAACTAAAATGACCCTACCTTACCTCCTAACATACCAGCCCTGCCCTCCCCCCAGCAGTTGACTCCATAGGACCAAACAAATAAATAGATCTCTACTTTCCCAAGTCACCACTGCACAGATCCTGGCAGAAGCTGTCCCTACCAAATCTCAACAGTCAACTTAGCTAATAGACTAGACCAGCCTTGCAATACTGAACAACCCCCCCTGCCACTCACCCTCCCTCCCACTCTAGAGAATGGTTCCCCCTTGCCTCCTGCTACCCCAACCTGTAGCCCTAAGTTCCCAGATGGTCCTAACCAAACCTGTCTCCTTACATTTCTTACCACAGCCTGGGCCTCTACAAAGAAAACCCCCACTGTCACCAATAAGGCCACTATCAACCTGGCTATCCCTGGGGATTTCTCATCCTCTCAAGTAAACATCTCATCCCATCCACTTAGGGATATCCCCCCTGTTGCCAACTCCCCCTCCATTTGTGATATAATTACTGGTGCCACAGACCCAGATGACTCACCTCCCAGTCTCTCCAACTGTTATGACCTGCTTGAGAAATACACAAACTCAGCCATACCATAGGCCCAGATCCACTGCCCTACCTCCCTTTACAATAACATAGATATTAACTTAGTGGTCAGATGGTGGAGTCTTCTAGGCAGCAAACTACTGGCTATTCCCTTTGACAGTGAAGTGAAAAACCCCACTCTCCATAAAGATATCAAAGGGTGCATCCTAGCAGCAGTAGCTGAAATTACCCTCTCAACCACAGCCAGCATTGTAGCTCCCCCCCCAGTGAGAAAGCCACATGCACCAGACACACTTCCACATCATTTATCATCTATAACATCTCCAAAACCCACTACCATATCCTACTCCAAGCCACATCTGGGCCTTGGTTAATTTTATGTTCTGTGTTGCCTCTCTAGAGCCAGCTTGTCCTGATTTCCTCTTCTCCATCAAAGGCTCTGCCACCCTAGAGAATAGCACAGTCAAGGACACCATAATAGGCATCTGGAACAATGAGTCCACAGCCAAATTCATCCAAGATCTCATCAGAAATGCCCTGCTCCCTCCTACAAGAATCTCCAGAATGCCCTAACCAACTTCATTAAGTCCATATGGATCATCTGCCTTGATATCAAAACCAGGGGCAACTATCTCAGCCCAGCATTCAATATCTATGCCAGAGGTGCCCTTCTAGAGGACATCAACATATGGCCCAAACTCAGGTGCTTCCTAGCCAAATGCAAGTATACCAACAAGGAACTTGGATGCAGCCATACTGATACTGCCCCCTACCAGTGTGGCATATGCCATAGTAAGGATCACCCAAGAGGGATGTGCCCACATCAGCAAGATAACATCTACTAGAACAACTAGCATTACTAGGACCACTGGTACCAGGCATTCTAGTTGCAATCTCACATTCTCCAGAGCTTCTACTCTGTCTATGATTTGAATCTGTCTCTAGGTATTCACATTCTCTAGGCACAATATAATTTCTAGTATTTCTGAGTCCTGCTAGGCACCATAGTTTACACATTCCAAACTATTAGTATCTTCCCTGGCAGTTCCAAGTTATTACTACTACTACTACTACTAGTGTTGCCACAACTCAACTTTGGTTGTAGCTGACAGCTTGAGGTCTTTTTTTTTTTTTTTTCTCTATATATGATACCTTCTCTCATAGTGTATAGGTTGAATCCTGCTACTTATGTCTGTGGTAATGATAATAGGTCCTATATTATACTGCCCTGGCTAAGAAAGTTGCTACTACAGCTGCTGCTGCTGCCACCTCAGGCTGTGCCCCCTGCCTGCACCCCTGCCATATGATGCCAAGGCTCTTGAGCTCTGCAATAGACATATCAGGGACAGGGGTGTGGTCGTAGTTGGGAACAGGGAGGGACATTGTTGTCAGTTACCACTGTGGTTGGGAACAGTAGACAGGGAAGTTGGTTGTTGTGGTCATGGTTGGGTTAGGAGACAGAGATGGTGGTATTGGGATGGTTCTGTAGAGAGTTGAGACTTTTATATTAAAAAAGAGTAAATGAACTTACAACTGAGGAGCCTCGGCAAGATGGTCTTGATGGGTCAGCATACAGTGTCTGTACCTAACAGAGGCAGTTGACCAGATACCATGGGCAAGGTGGTGCTTCAGCTTGGGAGTGACTTGATGCTGATGTAGCTATCAGTACTGGTTGTTATTGTGGTTGTAGTCAGGGACAGGGAGATGGTCATAGACATGGTTGGAGACAGTGGACAGCATTATTGATCATTATGGTCATGGTTGGGTTTGAAGACAGGGATGGTGGCATTGCAATGGTTCAATGAAGAGTTTGACAGAAAAAAAAAGTACATGCACTTATGAATGTTGCACCTTGACAAATTGCATATGTGCCTAACCAAAGCTGTCCACACAGGTGCCAAGGGCATGGTCAGAGATAGGAAGGGTCACCATTGCAGTTGGAATTGTCATTGGAGATAGTGAACAGGGTCATTGGTCATCATAGTCATGGTCAGGTTTGGTGACAGAGTGGTGTTGGGGATGGTTCATTGGAGAGTTAGATAGAAAAAGAGTAGACACACTTATGAATGACATGTCTTAACATGTAGCATATGTGACTAACTGAGGCTGTCAACATAGGTACCACAGGCATGGTCAGGGACAGGGAGGGTTGTTGTCACAGTTGTTGTTGTTGTTGGAGACAGTAAATGGGGTTTATGGTCATCATGGCCAGTTGTGGTCAGGGATGGCAGTTGCATGGGTCAGTTGTAATCAGGTTTGGGTACAGGGATGGTGGCATTGGGACAGTTCCACAGAGAGTTTGATAAGTGAGAAAAATACAGATGCACTTACAAATGATACACCTTAATAAATCATGCATGTGCCTAACTGAGGCTGTTGACACAGGTGCCACAAGCAATGGTGTTGCTTCAGCTTGGGAGTGACTTGTGGGTGACTTGAGGAACTGACATACTATCACTCTTCCTATGGCAGTAGTGAGACCCTTACATCAGACTGCAGACTGCACCACTGTTGCCTGATAAGGGTGTTAGTTCAGGATATCATCCTTGTAAAGGTTCCCAGATGGGACTCTTTAGCACACAATAAATATATTGAAAAGAATGGAGGAGAACAAAGAAGGGTGCCCACAAAGGGAGATTACTGTCAATGTGAAGAATTCTGGAGGAAGGGCTTTGATTTCAGTATTTTCCAGAAAGATCATCAAGCCTTAGGATCAGGTCCAGGAGGGGGCAGTGCAGTGTGAGAGAAAAAAAGATCAATAGAGTGATGAGAAAACTGCTGGCAGTGTAGTCTGTATGCACTTAAAGGGGTGCTATGCAGTCTTGGATGATATGATGCCAAGGCTGTTGCACTGTATGGTAGAGGGAGGCACAAACATAAGCCCCTAATTTCTTGGGGGCTTGGTGAACACAGGTTTTCCACAAGCAGGCAAAAAAGAAGGGAGGATGACACCTACTTCTACAGAAATTCCACTTTGCCCATGATGTCAACCACTTATGTAATCCTCTCCTCCCACAACCCACAACATAGCCCCATCAGGACATTCCAGCCCAAAATCTTGATGTTGAGAACCCTTTCTCCTCCTTGTCAAAGGAACTTTTGGGCACCTTTGTGTGGTCTGCAGCTGACATATTGGGTCTGTATGTCCCAGTGGTGGATGTGTACAACAAATTTGGGTAGTGGAGGTCAGCATCAGCCAGGAAATGGAAAGACAGCAAGCCAGCAAGAGGGACTCACCATGGCATGAGGCTACTCACTTCTTGAAGAGGATGCCTGCCATGGTGATTGTATTGCCATTGATGGAGCAGTTGGTCAAGTGTTTTGGTGGTGTGGCAAGATCAAGAGAGCAGTGTACAAGGTCAAATAAGGCATTCTCTCTACAGCTTGAGTGCAATGTGCAAGTTGATGCTAGGGGATGACTGTGGCCTCCCACCAGCTTGGCTGAAGTAGGCCTCATCCAAGATAGTACAAACAGCCTTGATTGCATTGAAGTAGATAATTGGACACCATGAAAGTAACAGACAGGGCAGGTCTAGTAGGGCACCTGAGCATTACAAGACCAATGCAGTTAGTGCCACTGTTCATGTTGGTATGGGTTGTTCTCCTAGGAAGTTGTTACATCATGTGGGTGCTTTCTTGTCAAGTCCACACTGGCAGACCCAGCAGGTATGACAGAGGTAACAACCTCCAAAACACAGGCTTAAATACTCAGTTTCTTGTCTAAAAAAAAAGATATCAGGTATTGGAATGGTATAGAATGAACATATGGACAAGTACCCAAGGTGAGAAAGTGGGTAAATTGAGAAAATAACCATTGACAGGTGATCTGACCACTACAACAGCACCTATACTATAGTAAAGAAGTGGGGTGGAGATATATAGTACAAAGGGGGGAAACAGCATGCTTGGCATTGTGGTATTTAGTTGGCTTGAAGGGACAATGGTAGGTGATCCAAGTGTCCTTGATACTGGTGTTCACATAGATACAAGATACCACCAGGTAGCAAGACAGTTGCACATTATCACAATAAAGTTTTCCATTTTTTAAAGTACTGACCAACCTTATTTTGAGTGGTCTGTGGGTGGGATTTTTGGGGAGAAGGAGGGGGACAAAACAGCTGGCTATTCAAGAAATGTATGTTCAAACATCCAATTCTACTATAATGCTACTGCTATTGCCCACACAATGCTGCTTATTCTGAAGAAAGAGCCCAGAAAATTGAGGATTGAACTGGATGTTGGGTCTAAGAGATGTGTTACATTCTCAAGGCTCCAAATTTCATTTTCCATCTGCTTACTAATACTTTCTCATCACATAACTTGTTCCCACCCCCTTTTCCATCACATGACCTTATCACCTGACCGCTTACCTATCATTCTTACCATGTGATTTCCCTTTGGCTGTGCATGTGACTCACACTGACTCCAATCTAGTAGCATGTATCCTAGGACTCACGCGTGAGTCAGTTCGACTCAGAATGACTCCATACTTTGTACGATGACTCTTTACTAGTATGGGTACTAGTAGTATTAGGCTTGAGTCATGGCAGCTGCCCAGATGTATATAAGTCAACCTTATATCCTAGAGTTGGGCCTTAAGCCTGACTTGGTTTAATCCCAAGTGTTGTAGCTTCCACAGCACCTTCAGTTTTCGCCCGCATCCCTTCTAAGTCGTCTCGAACATCGTCGAGACTCTCCTCTACATCTTTCATTATCACCACTAGTGTCTTGCACGCGTGCAGGCCCATCATACCAGTGCATCCAAGGGCTAGTATTCGCTACCTGCAATCCCTTGAAGTACAAGTCCCACTGCCGTTATACAAACCCGTGCATGTCGCACCTTAGGGTCCTTGGCCCTTAACAAGATATGTCTTGATAAGCATTGCCAGCTCATTGACTATGCCTGCTATCTTGAGAACAAGTGCACCAGCAAGAATGACCAGGTCGTCCTTGCGCTTGTATGATGACAGAGGGTCTATAAGGGGGGAAAGGATGAGTTAAGAAAAGAAAATGTGAATCTAAAGATGGTGCACCAGTGAAGACCTTTGTCTCAGTCTCCTCCCAGATTTGGACCTTACACACAGCCTCCTCCTCTGCCTTCCAGGCCTCCTTCTCTGTGGCCTCTCTTGCATACAAGGCCTTCTCCTGTACCTGAGAAGCATAAAGCTCCTTCATTGTTTCATATGCAACATAGTGTGCAGACATCTTGACAGCACAGCAACCCTAGCTCTTCTTCTTGCCAAGCAAGTCTGCCTTGACATCCAACAACTCCTGCTTCAAGATGGTGCAATGGGCCTTACTGGCTTCAGCCCTTGCATTTGAGAGGGAGATTTCCTTCTCCATGAATGTTATGGCTATCTGTAGTCAAGCAACCTCTGTACCCAGCTCCTCCTTTGAGTTGGGGACTGGTGCTTGCATAGGATCAAGGGCAGTTGAAATTGACAGGGTGGATGAAGAAGGTGTGTTCTGTGAGCAGGTGAAGTGACATGGAGAATTGGAGTTGGATATATTGGTATTGTCAGTTGGCCCAGGAGAGTTGGTGGACATGGTATCTTCAGCAGGCACAGTGGGTGTGGAATGTATAAGAAGTGAAGGAAGTGAGATGTATAAGGAAGGTGTGGTGGGCAGTACATGTGATAGAACTGAGGGGGACATGCAGGATGATGGTGGTTTGTAACCTGAGTTGTCAGAATCTGAGTCCCAATCCATGTGAAGGGGGTGCAAAGGAGTGATGTCTGCCTCAGTGTCTGATTGATCCTCAGACTTATCACTGACCCCATCCAAATCAAAGTCTGATGCATTAGAAGGAAGGGGTGAAGAGGAAGGGATATCAGTAGGGAAGGAGTGGGGCGCCTGTGGAATTGTAGAAAAAGACCTTGCTGGTGCAAAGTCAGCATCAGTGAAGATATGGGAGTTGAAAGGATAGATGCCAGTGTAGGAGAAGGCCAAGTGGATCAACTCTGGTGTTATGCATGCTGTGCACACCTGCATATACTTGGGGATAACATTATGATGATTCATGCTAACATTTTCATAAATGCAGTGGTTGCAATGTGATGACCACTTGTGTTGAACTTGGGCAAAAACTGTAACATTGAGAGGTTGGAGCTTATGGGTGCATTTGGAAGGGAAAGCAAGGATGAATATGTTGTGTTCATATGCAACTGAGCAGAGCTCATCAGTTTCATGGGAATCATAACCATCAAGAAGGAGGAGGATAGGGGCATTGTTCACTTTGTGTGTGTTGGCAAATGGGATAAATATTTCTTGAAACCATTTGAGGCCAAGTTCATTATCGGTCCACCCATTGGGTGACTTGCCAATTGTAGCAATCAGAACTTCCAGGTCAGGAAGTGCAGGAGTAGGCCCTTTAGCCAGGATAAATGTAGGAGGGACAGACAAACTAGCAGGCAAAATACATTCAATGATAGTGATAAGTTCCAGGTTGTCCAAGCAAATCTGATAAAAGTTTGACTTTTTCAAACCTCTAAGATGAAAGAATTTTTTTGACCACTTTTGGCCTCCACCAAGCTGCAGCCCCTTCTCATCCATGTTCCATATATGCTGGGGTGGGAAATCAGGGTATGCATTATAAATCACCTTGAGGAGCTTATAAAAACCTGCAACATTTGAAGGGTTAAAATCTTTTTCCCACTTTGGATCAAGGCCTCCAGGCCTTGAATAGGAAACTTGAGGACAACATTTCTTGAACCAATAGACCCAGTTTTTGCCTGGTCATGTGCCAGCTAGATCAGCTACAAGATGCTAGATGCCCTCTATGTCCAGGGGCTTTCCAATCAAGGCGTAGAATTCGATCCAATCACATAGGACTGCCTCCTGTGCCTTGGAGAGCAGCTGTTAGGACTGGTGGGCTTCTCTCTTGCTGTAAGGGAGCAGTAGCCCCTTTGATATGATTTTAATGATGCTGCCTTTGTCTGTAAGAGGAAAGAGGGCAGAAAGATTGAGTTAACAACACTTTCTTTAGGGCTAGATGACACAGGTCAAATCTAGCCGCTTTGACATAGATGTCAGTAGGACAATAGGGTCCTCTGTGTTTGTAATTGAAATAGAACAGGGGTGTGTGCAAATGTGAAGAGAGATCTAATTTGTAAGAAGATCTTGATCTGTCCAGTTTGTTTATGTGAAAAGAGAAGACTGTGATTTTATTGTAAGTCAAGTCTGGGGCTTGACATCACAGGAGGCTTCTCCTTATATACTACTACTGACATCACAGGGACAATCAGTTATCAACAACAAATGACATCACTCAGATAGCAGTATGGTACAGTGATTCTTTATCAGACAGCCGCAATCAATTTTGTAACATAAGGGTTTACATAACTGAGGCAGCTGCCTCTTCTTCTTGTAGTATCAGTCCCAATGATAACAGTTTGTAACACTTGCCATCTTGCCCATTGATCCAAGCACACAATGTTGCCAGAGAGACCTGAAAGCATCTGAATTTGATGATTGACAATAGAACCACATCCAACTTACATTATATACATGTGTAGCAGCTTGTCTGCTCTTGAAGAGGCCATGCTCCCAGTCAGATTTGGCAGCTATGAGCCATGCCTCATACATAGGATCTGTTATTTTCATGTGTCTTACTAACACACAAGGCATGACAGTCTATCTGGGAAGGGAGGGGAGCAATCATTGCATATCTGATGCACAAATCTATTTATTTGAGGGGTGGTACACAATACAATCTGTTTACTGTTTACTGTGCTATACCACAAAGAACACATAAACACATGACTATATACCCTTGCCAAGATATGCCAATTTGAAGCACCAACTCTAATTTGAAATTTCAGCATGACAGCAACCTCTACAGCTTGAAAGAAGGGAAACAATGAAAACATGGTCTTTTTGCTCAAAAAAAGTATAAGTGGATTTCCATTTTTATCACCCTTTACATGTAGTGTATGGCCCAGGTAACCCATGGGTATATTTTTCTTACCCACACCCACACCCACCAAAACCCTTACCCATAGTGATGGGTAAGGGTACCTGTCTCCATGGATAAGGGTTGAAAAGGGTTTTAAGGGTTTAATACCCATGCACCTATGTACTCAAAAAATCCAGATCAGTAGTAATTTATAGTGGCAAATGGTAGGTAGGCAAATACCAAATAGCATCCCAATCAGCAGATAACTCATCCATCCTTTCCTCTCCAATAAGCTCCTCCAGTGCAGTGACCTTCTTAATGTCGTTATCATGAACATATCCTAGTAAGCTCCATACCCCAACACACATCAGTGCACGTGTCAACTGAACTGAGAGACAGTTGCAAATGTGAGAGAGAAGAAGTTGGCCCTTGCTAAAGGTTCGTTCGACACCAACAGAGGTAGCTAGTAATGTCATCAGAAGATATAAACAAAGGAAACACAGATAATTACTTACGAGGGATAACAAGATAATCAATTGCCATCCTTGACAGGCAAGGATATTCGGCACGACAATCATACCACCAACGAACAGCATCAATGACATGCTCAGGGTCAGAGCCAAGGTAGCAATCAAGCTCATCACGGAGTTTAGTGGTCGTAGGTGCAGCAAGTGCAGCCATGTTGTTGAAAATGTTATCTCTTTTTGATGGGTATCCAGTGGTCTATTATGCACATAATGAAGGTAAGATAAATGAAAGATATACAACTAAGTAATACATATCTTGTTACTTGATGCCGACCCTGGAGGTGCAGAGCTATAATTGTATGAAAGGTCAAACTTGTCTTGTACAAGCTGCTGGGCAGCCTTGATCCACTTGTCCTCCCACTTTGCATTCTTGAAATAGTTGAGCTTATAATAGGGATGAAGGACTGAAAGAAGATATAAGTGATGATAAAATGGAGGATAAACCACAAAATACCCATTGCAATCCAATATGTTGTCAAAAAATCTGTCTTTTCATAGTAATGGTTTAGGTTTTTTTACTGATGCTTAGCGCTGCATGAATGGCAATAGAATACTTAGAGGAAAGGGCATTTGTAGCCAAAGCTTCATCAATAGTGTCCATAGCAGGGATAACAGTAGCGATGTTCATTGCAGGGTGTTCAGAGGAGGCCTCCCAAGAGAAGAAGAGCATTGCATCCTTAAAGACCTACTCTGATTAGTAGCAAATTCTTAAAATGAAAAGCTCACTAACACACCTTCAGCACTTCACAGAGCTCTTCAGCAACCTTCCACTCCTCCTTTCCAAGCTCATAATTACAAAGCTTCATATTATGTTCTGCTGTAATGGTGTCAATGGCCAAGCGGTACTCAATAGCAAACTTGAGCATGTCAAATGTCAAGTTCTATCATGTTGATACATCCTGTGGCATGATACAAGCATGAAGGTCCAGTTCTTCAAGGACCTGATACCATTGGGGAAGGATAATCATAGTCAAGTTCTTAATGGCAAACACAGTTTTGCGCAGCTGAGACACAAGTGGTAAGTTAATGATACGGAGGATAAAATATTATACATACCTTAACAAGCATCAGCCTTACCAGTTGCACACTCTTATTGAGTGCTGCAAGCTGCTCCACAGTCATGTCAACCTGCTTATCCACCCAACTCTCAACATTCTCACTATTGTCATTGTCATTACCATCATCCCTACCCACACCCATCTTCTGCTCCTCCATGTCAATGTCACCTGCAAGCACTATCAATGCTGTGGTTGCTTTGTCAAATACCTTATTAGCTTGAGCCTTTGGTATGTCAAATTGTTGGATAATACTCTTTGCTATCAGGTTAAGGATATGTGCAAAGCATCGGGTTTGACATTCCTGTCCCTCAAACTTGTCAATGTATACCATGAGCTGGCGAATCATTTCATCATTATTGCTAGCATTGTTGCAAGTGATACCCAAGATCTAATTCATGTGAATAATAGAGAAATTAGCGTTATTTATTGAATAACCTTATGCACAATCCCAAAGTCTTCAAGGATCTTAGCAAACACTGCAGCAAGAGTGATCCCTGTGTGTGACATGGCAACCTCAACCAGGTCAAGTAGCATTGAGACTGGAGCACCATCCTGTGCAAAGTGGACTGTCACCACAACGTATGCTTTGTGGTTTGGAGAACTCCAGCTGTCTGTTGCAAAGCTGAGTTTACCCTTGTAATTCTAGTAAGTATATGGATTAGATTATATCACAGTTGATAAATGACCAATCATACCTGTAGCATCTTCGCAATCCTTTTATGGCAGCGTGCAAAAACCTTTTTGGTATCTCGAGAGACGGTTTCAGGTGAAGGTATGTAAAGTCCTGGTCTTCCAGTCTTCATCAAGCACTGAAAGCCTCGATCCTTAACTATGGCGAAGGGACGCATACTTTCAGCCACCCATCGAACAATCTCCGCACTGATAACCTGATCAGCATATAAACAGGGATACAAATGAGAGCATACTGTGCTTCCGTCTTGGTATGTTGCTGATATGAATATGTTACCGCACCCTTACCCCCAACACGCTCGAACATAGCAGTGATGGACCCATTTGGCATTGTCAAGGACTTCCCAATGACCTCACAAGCGACATGGTGTGACTTTGTAGCATCTGCCCCTGCCAAAGCCTCCTCACCCCAGCATACCCTTGCATGGCGGCGAAGATTACCCGTCGACTTCCCATCAGTTGTATTGAGGTACCTCCGAACATGTTGCCGATTCATGCCTTTGCCTTTACAGGACTTCGCATTGCACTCAAAGATATGAACACATCAAGGTGGGTGTCCAACATAGTCAATGGATGGGACAGGGTGGAAGAACGCATAGACTGGTGAGTTCCAGTCTTTTGAGAGGCGATCTGCGTTGCATTGATGTAAGTGACTATCGATAGATAGATTCATGGATCATACCTCGCTCAGCCTCATCGGTCTTCTCAACGACCGAAAGATCCTCTGAGGAGGAGTCAACGTTGACCACAGATGACACCCTCACCCTTTTCCCTCCGAGAAACCGAACCTTGTCATCATCACTTCCATCCGAAGACTTGTGAGAATGAAAGTCTTCGTCGTCCTGTGCCCCTGTCTCGACGGAGCACCTCAGTGAGCTGGGAACTGATGGTCTGGATGCAGCGGCCATGGAGGCGGATCCTTGCTTATCGGCCGGCTGAGAAGTAACTAGAGACGACCGGTATGTCAAACCTTGAATTCACAACGAAACTTTGCAAGACTTACTTTTTTTTGGCTTCGCAAACGCCGCAGACTTTGCCACCATAGTGGCGGCCTTCTTTGCCACAGGCTGTTTCTTGTCGGTGGTTGTTGTCTTCAACTTTTTGGGGGTAAGGTCATTTGCGAGCATTGAGCGCTCTGAGGGCTTCCGTTTGCGTGTGCCATCGATAATGTCCGCAGGGTTTTCACCGGGCCTGGAATTGGTGGACATCCAAGTCGAGTCCGGACTGAAAGTAGCTAAATCGGGGAAGCCTAGCAGTGAGTTTGGAGAAAAAGAAAAGAAAATCAGGGCCACGCACTCAAAAGCACAAGAGAGCGCGGGAGACAAGCAAGATGATCGATGGCAAACTTGATCGATTTGTCGTCAAAGCAGCTGGGCGAGGAGGAGAGTACGCAGGGGGAAGAGCAAGGAACGTGAGTCACAATTACCTGCCTTTGATGATGTCAGGCGAGGAGGCTTTTATACAAGAGTTCGACGCAAGAACCGAGTACAGGGGGGAGAGGGGTGAGTGGAAGCGACGGTGAAGAATGTGAACATGCTGGTGACAGACCCACGCAGTGAGGATGGCGAGGGAGAGCGGTGTCTGAAATAAAGAAAAAATTGTTGAATTGTATCCAAGTACACAACGGTGAGCGCATGGCTGATGAGGGTGGGTGACATGCAGCGACGTTCAGTGGTGACTGGGCTAAGGTAAAAGAAGAGTTAATTGAGTGCAAAGCCGGGTCTAAGACGAAAATAAAACAAATGAACATACGAAAGAAGGGCCTAATCAATGTACGGCAAGGGCCCTTCCCGGTCTGGACTGAGACCTGACTGGCTCCTAACTGTGTAACATGGAACGATGGGGGTTTCCTGGTGGCATCGGCCGATGATCGACGATCCTTGGGCAATCTGTGTGTCTTCAGCCAGAAAACTTGGTATGCAGCAAGAGGAGGCCGGTCATAGGGCAGCGAGGGTTGACAGAGATGGATCGGAGGCGAGGCATGCCAACGATGACGACGATGATGACTTGATGATGATGGTGTTAGGTGTGGGCTCACGTTGGCCTCGGATTCGGCCATTTCCGACCACATGCAACTCTCTGCACCTGCCACTCAACACGTCTACAATACCTCCGCATGCACACACACCTCGTTCTCTCGCCTCTCCCACCTTGCACTTGATGCTCTTCTCATTGTCATTTCCTTTCCCTGACGCATCTCGCCTCGGATCCTGCTACCAACAGCACTCGGATCGCTCAGAGCCACCAAACACAAAGGACGTGCGCAGCCTCAAGGATGGAGAAGTAGGCCCGAGCACTGGCCTTGTGGGATAAGGACCATTGTTTATAGGATTCCATGCCCTTTTGTATGTTTATCGCTCATTTTCCTTTTAGAACATCCACTCACTGTCCGTTTTACATTAGCATTCCTTTTATTCGACCTTGCGCCCGCTCTTGCCTCTTGGAAATCGAACATCGCCATGCAGGTCTGTCGCCAAGACCGACCCCTTGCAGTGTATGTTCCTTTTTCCTCCTTTTTACTCACTCATTGTAGTGTACTTGTCTTGTAATCGCGTCAGAACAATCATATAAAACCTGTGCGCCCGCCTTGCTGAAAAGCAGGCAATTGTGGTGGCCCAACTTTCCCCCTCTTTTGTGTGTATGCCGGGCAATTGAGCCCCTTCCCCTATTTCGTTTCTTGCTTGAATATGACCACTAGCGGACACGCAACCACTGCTCACCATCTGACCTTCGATCTACCTCACGGCGCGCTCTCGGACTCTTGGGAACATGGCCTCCATTCTCTTCCATTTTCTCTTCCCCCTCCTGGAACTCATGCATGGACACAACGTCTGCATACAATGGAGAAGGTGCCATTCAGACCCATGTGGTCCAATAAGGTTGTTTCATTTTTGCGCATGCTGAATATTGTACTGTACAGAGTTAGATCTATGTCAGGGCACTTGAGGCCCCAAAATGTCTGCTATACCCGCCAACCCAGCCTATGGGTATGGGTTTGGCATGGGTACAAGATGTCGTACCCATACCCATACCCATACATACCCATGGGCCAAACCCGGGCGGGTATTGAAACCCGTGCCAATCACTAATGTGGACTCAGATTCTGAGAATGACTGTGCTGACATTGACTTGGAGAGTGAGACAGATGACCCAGCTGATATTGTTGATGAGAACCCATGATGGACTTGCATCCAATGGATTACTGTACTGTCCTGCCAGTGCTACAGTAGATTATCAATTTTTTTTCAATATTTTCAATAATAGAAAGGAAGCCAGTTATGTTTTGCATTGTGTGATTAATTGAGCCTGGTGCATGTGCACGTGAAATGCAGCTGAGTTGAGACATACAGTAGTTTCTTCGTCATGTTGTACTCACCAGTCCCAACCTCCGCCTGACCAAAGCTCACTTTCTTCCTGCCCAATGCCTTCCCCAGCAAGTCCCTTGCTTTCCTTGTTTCAGTTCCAGCCACTTGCCTCTTTTTTTCAGTCTGACTGGTCCCGTCTGCATGATCGAGCAAGTGCACTAGTGCCCTCTAGATTGTTCCTTCCCTCTGACATCATTGCTTTTTTTTCCATATTCTGACCAGTCCTGGGGTCTGCCCCCTCCAATGAATCAATGCTTTCTTTTTGGTTTACTGACCCTCTTGCCAACTTACTTTTTTTCCACATCCCAACCAGTTCTGTCCTACCCTCTTGAGTCCATGGGTATCCTGCACTGGCTTGCTTTCTTTACATGTCCTGACCCGTCCCTCCACTCCTCTGGCCCCTATAGCAGTGCCATGCCACCCACCCAATGTCATCCCGCTACCAGCAACACAACCTGCCCTCTCCAGCAGGTGAGCTCCCCTTGCTTGCTTGCTCACTTTTTGTCCACAAACACCCTCTTTCCAGTCTTTTTTTGTGTCACAACCAGTCTTGTCCCACCTTTTCAAGTCTGTGAGTACACTGCACTAGCTTTTTATCTTTCTGTGTCCTGACCTCATCCCTTCCACCACTTCTCTGGCCCCTATGGCGGTGCTGCACCAACCACCCAATGTCATCCCATTGCCAGCAGCGCACCTGCCCTCTCCAACAGGTGAGCTCCCTTTGCTTGCTTGCTTTCTGTCCATGAATACCCTCTTTCCAGCCTTTTTTTCACATCACAACCAGTCCTGTCCTGCCTTCTCAAGTCAGTGAGTACACCACACTAGCTTTTTATCTTTCCATGTTCTGACCTTGTCCCTTCCACCACTTCTCTGGCCCCTACAGCAGTGCCGCACCAACCACCCAATGTTGTCCTATTGCCAGCAGCGCACCTGCCCTCTCCAACAGGTGAGCTCCCTTTGCTTGCTTGCTTTCTGTCCACAAATACCCTCTTTCCAGCCTTTTTTTTGCATCACAACCAGTCCCATCCCACCTTCTCAAGTCAGTGAGTACACCACACTAGCTTTTTATCTTTCTGTGTTCTAACCTTGTCCCTTCCACCACTTCTCTGGCCCCTACAGCGGTGCCATGCCACCCACCCAATGTTGTCCCATTGCCAGCAGGCACCTGCCCTCTCCAGCAGGTGAGCTCCCCTTGCTTGCTCGCTTGCATTTTGTCCACATCCTGACCAGTTGTTCTCTCACATCTCCCTTGCAGCCCAAATCATATCCCTGTTGCCAAGCTGCCTAAGATGCCATCTTCACACTCCCAGTCCCCTCCCCAGTTCATAAGTTTTTTTTTTCATATTCTGACCAGTTGCATCCTGTGCCTGTGCAGGCTCAGGCTGACATTCTTTCCATGTCATGACTGCTGGCAGTCCTAGCATCTGACCTCACACCTTGTGATCACTGTCTTGTTCATATTCACTTCTCCCACCACTGCTGGGATGCTTGGTTCTGAAGGACCCTTGTAGGACACAAGACCATCATCATTGGCTGTGGCAAGGGTACATCATACACAATAGCGTCTATGTCATTGACATTTCCACATCCACTGCTGGGCATTGGGCATTTCCAATCCCAACAGGACTGCCTCCGATGCGTCCCAAACCCATGAGACAGTTTGTGAGGAAGAGGAATCCTTGCACGCCCCTGAGTACCTGCACAGACACCATGCCCAAGCGATGGGTGAACTGTGAATACAAAATATAGCACAAAACTGATGGTAACAAAGCTTGAGCCAATGCCACCTCCAGTGATTTATTACCTCTTGCTCTCTTGTTCTTTCTGTGTCATGACCTCTCCCTTTTCCAGTCTGCACCACTCCCGTGCAAGCTACTATGACCACCCCTACCAACTCGAGACCGCCTTTGAGCACCTCTGCTAGGCGCACTCTCACCTGATCTCACCTTCTGCTCTCACCCCTCCTGACTGGTCCTGAGCTCTGCCCCCCTAGCAAGTGCACTGTACTCAATCAATTTCATTCCATGTCCTGGTGAGTCCTGTCATCCTCTCTGCGGCTGAGCCCCTTGCTGGCTTTTGCCTTCCATTGCCAGCTGTCTCGTTGACCATGCATCCTCATTAAGATCGCTATCGGCCACTGCTGCCGCTGCAATGCCCCACACCATGCTCTGATGAATGGCTCAAATGACGAAACCCTTGACTGACGAAACCCCTTGTCGACTACGCATCCTCATTAAGATCACCATCAGCCACTGCCATCACCACAATGCCCCACACCATGCTCTGACAAATGGTTCAAACAACAAAACCCTCAACTGACGAAACCCCTTGTCGACTACGCATCCTCATTAAGATCACCATCTGCCACTGCCGTCGCTGCAATGCCCCACACCATGCTCTGACGAAGGGCTCAAATGACAAAACCCTTGACTGACGAAATGCTTGGCTGATAAAACCCTTGACTGACAAAATGCTTGACTGACAAAACCCTTGACTGACAAGACTACCTGTCCTCATGCAGGTGCGTGCGCCCTTGCAGACCACTGAGCACATGAAATCTTTGATCAGGGAACTGGGGAGGATCCCATGTAGCTAATGTATATAGTGGGCATGTATTAAAATTATATTCCACCAAAATAAAAGTCTTCTTGAAATTTCCTTGTAACCACTTCTGTGTGACTTGATAAGGGCTTGAAATGACTTTACTGCCACTTGGACTCACTTTTTCTCT
>Ga0307509_10004293_pt1 | contig 20735 bp, 17 predicted proteins | sample 10_EM_MG_FD_202245 | JGI IMG/M metagenome (GOLD analysis project Ga0307509, IMG submission 202245) | Populus trichocarpa ectomycorrhiza microbial communities from riparian zone in the Pacific Northwest, United States - 10_EM | ecosystem: Host-associated > Plants > Roots > Unclassified | place... | reverse complement strand
TTAAGTTTTACCGCTTGATTCTACTTTGAATTACCTTTATCTTTATTTTGATCCTTACTTCTACTTTGAGTCTTCGGTGCGGTCGCAATCTTAGGATCCGTCTTCCTACAGAGTGCCCCCGTTACACGTGGCCTGGCAGACGAAGATGTTCCATGGTACCAGTTTAGCAAAGCTAGAGAGTATTGACTCTGACAGAGGTAGAGGACAGGTAGGTCTCAGCATAGTTTCTCCTAGCAGGCTTGTGGGCATTTGGGAGAAGTATATGGATGAAAAGATTGATGAAAGTGATTTGGAGAAGGAATTAGAGGTGGGAGAGGAGATATGGGAGTAGGATATGCAATGCAGGATGAATGTTATTATAAGAGTTTTTCTGCAATTTGATATTATTACTGGAAAAATACTATATACACTCGGCCACGATCACCAAATGTCATCCGGCCGGAGGCCGGTTGCCACTTGTATAAATATAATAAAAGAATATTTATCCTTTCACTGCTCACCACATATAAATTTGCTATTATAGTTTTTTCCTGCGCACTTCAATCGTGACCGAAGAAAAACACAGCACGAGAACCCTCTTCGTAAATGACCATCACTCTGGAACAGATGAAATAACCCGCCACACTACTGAAAAGTAAGGAAACTTCCACCATCGAGATCAGCGTCGAAGCGCCTTCTCCTAATTATCCGGTTCCTCCGCTTCAGCTCTTCCTTTTGCGCAACAAAATAATATAGCAAGGAGAGTAGAGATTAGGATGTGATGGTACAGTATTGTGCTATTGTTGGTGTTAAAGATATATATATAGGAACCGAGATGCATGAGAGAGGGAACAAAGTAGAAGCAGAAAATAAAGTATCACAGACTATGCCTCAAAAATAATCAGAAAGATCTCCCGCCCAGTCTTATTAGTAGCTCCGCCGTCGTAGCGCTATAAACAGCCTTCCCACCCTCTAGTAGTTGACTTCTAGATAACAGTAGCGAATTCATTCGCGAGTGAGTATCAGCGGAGGTGAAGAGAGATGTGTGTAGCTATAGGAGAGAGCATAGGGAATGTAAGAATGGGACCAATGAGCCACCGAGAGCGGGCAGGCAGCCTCGGTGAAGGGGGGCAAGTCACAGGGGGTATCAAGCCCTCCGGACCCTTTTAAGGGGCGGTTCGGGTATCTCGAGCGGCTCATCGGCGAAGGCTTCGGAGAATCCTCCCTCGAATGCTAGTCTGGCGAAGAAGTCGTCCGGGCCTTCCACTAACTGTGCAACACTCGCATGCCCATTTTCCGTAGCCCATGGAAATGGTGTTTGGCTAAGCGGATCTGCCGGGTGGGGGTTGACATCGCTCGGCTCGAATAGTGTCTCGGGGGCTGTCTCACGCACGCCTCCGGGAGCCCATGGAAATGCCATTCCACCAATTTCATCTGCGGCGTGGCGGCCGACGTCGTCCCACTCCCATAATATGTCCACCGCTCCCTCATACCCACTCTCGGTAGCTGGTATTGGGTCGGGGCTAATATCGTTCTGCTCCGATAACATGTCAACAATTTCCTCCTGCCCAAACATAATATCCCGTGATAATTGCTGTTGGACGCTCATATTCCCCAGGTCGTAATTAGCGTCGCTCCGCCGCGATGCCGTCTCCACAATCCCCCCACACCCACTCTCGGTAGGCAGTGATAATGTGCGACCGGTCTCATCTGCTGGGTTGGGATTGATATTGCTCCACTGCGGTAGCATCTCCGCAACTCTCTCATACCCACTCCCGGCGGCCACTGGTGGTGGTGCTTGGCCCGAACCACCCGCTGTGGTGGGATTGGTGTTATCCCGCACCAATAGCATCTCCACGATTTCCTCGTGCCCTTCGCTGGAAGCCCAAGAAAGGGGTGTCCGCCCCCTCTCATCTGCCCTGCCAGGATTTATATCATTGCTCTTCAGTAAAGTCTCCACAATTTCCACACACCCATACTCAGCAGCAAATGACAATGGTGTTCGGCCGCGGTGATCTGTTCTGTCGGGATTGACGTCGCTCCGCTCTAACAGCATCTGCACAATTCCCTCCCGCTCACCAGTGACAGCCCATGATAATGGTGTACGGCCACTCTCATCCGCCATGTCGGGATCGATCCTGTTCCGCTCCAATAACATCTTCACAACTTCCGTATGGCCATATATGACAGCCCACAGAATTGGGGCTCGGCCCCTCCCATCTGGCGTACCAGGGTTGACATCATTCCGTTCCAATAGCATTTTGACAACTTTCACGTTGCTGTAACTAGCAGCCCATGATAACGGTGTGCGGCCATTCTTATCTGCTATGTCGGGATTGACATCGTTCCGCTCCAATAGAATCTCAGCGGTTCTTCCACGCACATCGTTGGGATCCGGCCTATAGTCTCCCGGGTCACTCTCGCCTTGCACGTTAGGATCGTCATCGTAGGCCTTAGTCCAGCCCGCTGCAGCCCATGAAACGGGTGTTCGCCCCCTCTCATCTGCGGTGTCCGGATTGACATCGTTCCTCTGCAATAGGATTCTCACAATTTCCACCGTCCAATTCTGGGCAGCCCATGAAAGTGGTGTTCGGCCACTCTTATCCGGGGCGTTGGGGTTGATATCGTTTCGCTGCAATAAGATCTCCACAATTGCCATATCCTCCTCCATGATAGCATACCATAATGGCGTAAAGCCAGACTCATCTACAGTATTTGGATTGACATCGCTCCTGTGCAACAGCACCTCCACGGCCTCCTTACACCCAAAATCGGCGGCAAATGATAATGGTGCCCAGCCCCGGTGATCCGCGGCATTGGGGTTGACATTGTTCTGCTCCAACAACACCCCGACGACCCCGCAGTGCCCATACTGTGAAGCCCATGACAATGGTGTACGGCCCTCGTTGTCTGTTATGTCGGGGAGGAGTCCTACTTGTTCCAGCAAGGCCTTCACATCGCTATCATGTCCTTTTCTCGCAGCCCATGCCAATGCGGTGCCACCATGCAAGTCTGTCGCGTTGAGATCCCATTTCCGAATATCAAATAAAGAGACCATGGGTTCTAAAACCCCGAGCAGGGCTCCACCATGGAGCCCGGTGAATCCAATTGGGCTACCCTCAGTATCGCAGGGCCGCTCCCAGCTATACTCTTTCAATAGGAGGAGCTTGCAAGATATGTGCCGATCGAATCTATCGAGTAGCTTCAGTGCAAGTGGTATTGCCTTTTCACTTGTTTCTCTTCGAGCATGGACTCCCCAGTAGCAGGAAGCATATTCAAGAAAGGGAGCTGCAGGGGGGGGAGAAGAAAGAGTAGGCGAAAGACCCCTGATGTACGAAAAGTTGAGGTAAGTTAAGCAAGCCTCCGCAATTACCGAATGAGGGCTTTGGAAAAGCGGAGGATTAGCTAGGATATACTCCTGTAGAGTGAAATGCACAAGCCGGACAGTTGACGATGATGAATCGACTGTGACCAGTCCTAGTCCACACCTCATTATAGTTCTTATGTTGGGCGCGTTGTCTTGGTTTAGATCTTCCGACCCCACTTGTACCCCTAAGGCTTGACATAGTTCGTCTGGCTTCAACGGCCGCTCTGAATATGCTACCCACATGATGGCCTCCATTCCTAATCGCGATCTGGCATTCTCCTGCCCCTTGATCCTTTCGAAAGTGGCACTGTATACATCTCCGACATCCTGACCTTTTGACATCTGCTTAAGCTTTTGCTTCCTTCGATGGATTGTTGGCTCAGCGAGAATTGCCCCGATGCTGAGCGAGACAAGAAGAAATCTGTGCATAATCTTTGGTAAGTAGCGTGACTTGAATTCAGCATGGGGGAGCTAGGGATCTAGATATACATTTCAGATATTGTTTTCGGAATGATTTCCATTATATCGGCTCTCAGACTCCCATCCATGGCGTCAGGTTCTGGGTCCCCATCTAACTTCATCCTCAAAAATACCTTGGTATCTTCCTTTGTAGGGTTGACAGGGATACTATGCGCCGTGGGGAAGTACTTCTCAACCTCGCCGCTGATGAAAGGCCTTCCTGCCAGAAACAACCAGACATTTGGCATCTCTTGGGAGATAGCTCGCAGCGACGTAAGAAGACCGGCGCGATAGGCTGGGAGAGATTCATCTAACCCGTCAATGCATATAACCACTCGTTGTCGTTGCCGAATCACCCTCTTTAGCATATTGACGAGTTCTGGGACTTGTGGTCGTACCCCGCCAAAATGGTTCTTCGCCTTTTCAAAAGCATCCCGTATGTCCTTCGGGATGTTTCCTCCCCCCACCAATTGCTTAAGCATGGCTCCTAGCATGTTCGAAGTAGTCTGCTCCTTTTTATCAAGGTAGTCACAATACAGCCCAGCCACTGCAGTATCCTGTCCCCTGCCATAAAAATGATCGATTATAAGAGAGCTAAAATCGCCAATAGTTAGCGATCTGGGATTTCTCCTGCGATACCTGGTGCTACCTAATATGGGTCTTTCCCACACCCGGATCGCCATGGCAAAATAGCACAGAGTGGGCCGATCCATCTCTTCCCATATTCCATCTCTGAAACTGGTCTGTTTGGAATATCCATTGCCCCACGCTGGCGAGTCGGGTCTCCCTCAAATGCTGATGTCTTTTTTGAGGCTCGAGTGATGACAGCCACTGTAGGACCTGAGCCCTGTCATCGTTTATAGTTGTATTGAAACTGTTAACGTTGAACGACCCAGAAATCCCTCCGTAATCCATACTGCCCAAATTCTGCTATCCGAGCGGAATGAAAAGATGAAGGCTTGGGGTATCAAGGCTATTAAAGATCTTCAGGTAGTAGCTAGGGGCCGGGTGGCGGGCTAAGGCTATGTAGCGCCCAACAACCCCTGATCTACCAAAGCCTCTTTTGAACCTCCCTAGGCAACGGTGATATCTGCGGCTGAAACGGTCTCCCCCACTCATTATTCAACAGCTAAGTGCAGAATCTAAGCATGTAATCATAGGAATTTAAATGGATCGAAAAAAAAGCGGGTAAACTCACTACCAATTCACTATCTAGCCCGGTGGTTCCCTTTACCCACCCGTACCATATCGCCTTGTCCCACAGTGGGGCTTGTTCTGAGACCCCCCAAATATGTTTCTCCTACCCTGTGCCCCTATGACTAGGAAAGGAAACTTAGCAAACTTCTGGTAAATCTGGAGCGATTCCCGATTGCTCGAGTACTCAAATAGCGCCATCACAATCCGGGGATTACTTGTAGTATCGGGACTCCCTGAGAGGCTAGAGCGAAAACCCCTACTTCCCTTTTCGCTAGGTGTAGCTCTACCCCTCCTGCCCTTCCCAGCCACTGTCCCCTCATGGCGACCGTTTAAACAGGGTATCAATCTCAAGGCACAGTTGCAACAAATTTCCGGTGCCCCGCGAATTGTTGTTAGTTTATGTCTCCCACCCCACTGCACCACCAAATCACGAAGCGCTATTATGATGGGTAAGAGAAACCTGCAGAACTCTGAATTCTAGGTGGATACCCTAAGTTGATGATGTCTGTATCTGGACGCTGCTTTCTTAGGGGTACATCTTGGGCTAATAGGACACAAGGTTTGAAAAAAATGTGGGGGTGCTGAGACTGGGATACTGTTCGGAATGCCGCTTCTGAGAGTCTGTTCGCTTTGTTTAGCTAGCTAGCTTGCCTAGTATTTTAGACTATCGTTTAAATATGGATTGATGGATCAAGGGTGTTGACAACGAAACGCCAAGAATTCACAACGAAGAAACAATCGCTTAGCTCGGGAGTGAGGAAGTTCTCTTCGTTTAACACACACACTCTCTCTCTTTAACCGACTAGTAGCAAAGATAGGAGTAGGTATAACCACAATAAAGCTCTCCTCTCGTGGGTCGCAAGACGGATCTATCTTCTGTGCCGTATGCCCCCCTTTCCCTTGCTCACTCCCGTGCTAACAAAGGAAAGACAAAGACCCCCACTCTCCAAAACCCCCGGCCACGGTCCAACATCCACGCATCGGACTCTTACGGCTTTCCTGCTCTCACGCTTTCCTTCCGGTGGATGCATCGATCAAAAACTTAAACCCATTCCTGCAGCCGAAATGCTTTCCCGAAAGCCAAAGCGTCCCCAAAGCTACAGCGCGTTCCCAGAAACTATCCCAACAAAGCGATTATCGCAAGAGCACGCCGAGCAGCATCCCACGACTTCTGACGCCATCGCGCCCGTTTCAACTCGTCATCTGTCTGTCATCTATCGCCACCGTCCGTTGCGCATGCGCTCATCACATTCCCGACACACGAATGTTTTTGTGGTTCTATCTATCAAGTGGAACTACTGATGGTTTGCATGCACGGAATGCAAGATCGAACGGATCACAATGGCATACTACGGGAGAGATAGCTACCGTATTTTTTCGTGTTATCCGGTTTTTCGCCAAGACCGGGCGTTACTTAAGGTTGGGCGGTGCCTGGAGTCTAAAATGGGCCCTTCGGTTCCCCCAGTTCTCATAGTAACTGAGGTGTGGATTTCAGGTGTCTACTGTTATGCGGCTGAGTGTGTCACAATCACCTTCTGCAAGGGTTAGGGTGGTGATCAAACAGGCGCCACGCACTAAGGAGTGAAGTACAGGACACCTAAAACCCACCCTTAGTTACTATGGGAATGGGAGCATTTAGGGGACCTATTTCAGACTCCAGGCACCGCCCACACAAAGCAACGCCCGGTCTTGGCGAAAAACCGGATAACACGAAAAAATACGGTAGGCAATTTGGCGCTAAGGAGTAATCCCCTAATCGTGCCAAGGTGGTGGCGTCCACCACCCCCGGTCGCTCGCAAACTCGCAACCCAGAGGCACTCCAGAGGAGTGCCCGACAGCTCAACGATAATTTCATGCTCAACGATAATTTTTTTCTTAAGGATAATTTGATGCTCTACAATGAGCTTTTATAAGTAGAATTTTATATTTATAAATAAATTTATACAATAAGAATTCCATTCCTAAGATTAAACCAGCAAAAAAATAATTTAATACATAATAATAAGCCTGTGGGAGTAATAATTCTGCGCCTGCTGGTAATAATGAACTGGCAGTCATCTACTTTACAGAGCAGCGCTTGTGTTCTTCTCTTCTAACTTCCACACATAAAACCTTCACCACCTTCTTGCGGTTTCTTCTCAAATAATGGTATATTCTTAAGAATAGAATCATTATTGTATAAATTTATTTATAAGTATGAAATTCTAGTTATAAAAGCTCATTGTGGAGCATCAAATTATCCTTTAAGAAAAAAATTATCGTTGAGCATGAAATTATCGTTGAGCTGTCGGGCACTCCTCTGGAGTGCCCCTGGGTTGCGAGTTTGCGAGCGACCGGGGGTGGTGGACGCCACCACCTTGGCACGATTATCCTGTAGTATGATATTCTGATCTTAAAGTTCTCACTTTCTAGACCCCCCTTTACCAATACCGGGTATAACACTTTTTCTCCCAGAACAGATTTCGAATGATGGGGGCGAATACACTTCCATCCCGCAATTTTCCAATGCGCCCCACACCGGCACCAACAGATATCATAGGAAAAAAGAGTTTTAGCGAGCAGCAAGGGTTACGGTTTTCCCGGCGCACGTCCCCAACCTAAAAAGCATTTCTCAGCAGGGGTGCTAGTTGAGGTATCTAACAAATGGAATAGCAATAGAGTGAGCGGATTCGCTTGGGACTTAGATACTGGGTAGGAAAGGGGTAGCCATAAACCTTTTCCATCTTTATCGGTACTAGAGTGCCAATGAAAAGGGCAAAGATCTATAAAGCCATAATAGAATATTTGTCCCTCCAAATCTACACCCCATATACTATCGGGTTCCTCTATGCACTTCTGTTGTGACTGAAGAATACATCTAGAAAACCTTGGTAATCGCGGTAGCTCCGAAACGAATGAAACCATCCACAAGACTCCCGAAAATATGAAAACTTCCATCACCACATCAACACGCAACCTTCCCCCAACTTCAATGGTTCTCGGTTTTAGTTCCTACCTTCCGGTTGATAAACACCCGAAAGAGCAAGGCCCGTTGTAAAAAAAAATATCCAATAAAAGGAACGCCTTTATCAGAGGCACAAATATCAACAACTTAGAACAGGGGTGCGTGAAAGAGATATAACAAGTTATAAACAGAAAATAAAGTAATACAGACATGTCTCAGAAATGGTTAGAAAGGGGATCCCCCCACTCTCACGCATATACTTCCCATGGTTAAAGCGTGGAGAGCAGCCAGTCCAGCTCTCCAGTAACAATGAAACCATTTGCAGCCGAGTAACGAGGGAGGTGGGGGGTCAAGTGGGAAACTAGATGATGATGGGTTCGGAGGGGTAAGGGTGAGGAACTACTAGTCGATAGTAGATAGTGGAAAGCTTGTGTCAGTGAAGGGGCAAGCTGCAGTGGGGAGTATCAAATCATCCGGATCCTTTTGAGCGGTGGTTCGGGTAACTCGAGGGACTCAGCATTGAGGGGCTCAGATAATTGCCTGTGGAGTGCCGGTTTGGCAATGAAGTCGTACGGGCCTTCAAGGAGCTGCGCAACTTCCGCACACTCATTCCCGACAGGCCATGGAAAGGGTGTTGGGCCACTCGCTTCTGCGGGGTCCGGGGTGAGATCGTTCTGCACCAATTGCATATCCTCAGGGCCCGCAAGCATGCCCCCGGTGACCCATTGAAATGGTGTCCCACCAAGCAGATCTGTAGCGTCGTGGTTGACATGGTCCCAGTTGAATAACATGTCTACAATATCCTGATCTCCATTGTCGGTTGCCACGGGAAACAGTGTTCCCCCATTCCCGCCTGCCGAGTCCCGGCTAACATTGTGAAGTTCCAACAATGTGTCCACAATTTCTTCATGACCAGAGACAGCTGCCGACGATAGCGGAATTCGCCCACCCTTATCTACTGTGGCAGGGTTAATATTGTTCCGCTGTGAAAGCATATCAACTACTCTCTTTTGCTCATGGACGATAGCCCAGATTAATGGTGTCCAACCACTCTTATCTGCCCTGTCAGGATTGACATCGCTCCGTTGCAAAAGTATCTCCATAATGTCGCCATCCCCACTCTCAGCTACCCATGATAATGGCGTCCTGCCACTCATATCTGCAGCGTCGGGATTGACATCGCTCCGCTGCAATAGCATATGCACAACGTCGCTATCTCCACCCTCGGAAGCCCATGATAATGGTGTCCGGCCACTCTTATCTGCAGCGTCGGGATTGACATCGTTCCGCTTCAATAGCATCTCCACAACTTCCCCGCGCCCGTAGCTGGCAGCCCATGAAAGGGGTGTTCGGCCAGTCTTATCTGCCGTGTCGGGATTGATATCGCTCCGTTCTAATAGAACCTTCGCAACCGTTGCACACCGACTCCCGGGAGCGCTTTCTATGTATTCTGAGTCGGTCCTACCTTCCTTGTCGGGGTCATCGTCCAGATCTTGACCCCAACCCACTGCAGCCCATGAAAGGGGTGTTCGCCCCCTCTCATCTGGCGTGTTAGGATTCACATCGTTCCTCTCCAATAAACTCATCACAATTTCTACATCGCACTGGTAGGCAGCCAATGATAGCGGAGTTCGGCCTCTCTGATCTGCAGCTTGGGGATTGACATCCTTCCGTTTCAATAATATTTTCGCAATATCATCCCACCCATACTCGGCAGCACGTGATAATGGCGTAAAGCCATTCTCTTCTGCCCTGTTTGGGTCGATATCGCTCCGCTCCAATAGCATCTCCACAATTTCTGCATACCCATCACCAATGGCAAGTAATAACGGCGTCTCGCCAGACTTATCTGCAGCGTTGGGATCAACATCCTTTCTCTTCAACAATACCTCCGCAACCGCTGTTGCCCCGTGCTCGGCAGCCCATGATAATGGCGTCCGACCATCTTGATCTGCCTTGTTAGGATTGACATCGCTCCGCTCCAATAACATCTCCGCAATGTCGTCACGACTGTGGTGGGCAGCCTGCGACAATGGTGTCTTGCCCCGGGCATCTGGGGCATCGGGGTTGACATTTTTCTGCTCCAATAGCATCTTGACAATTTCACCGTGCCCATACCGCGAAGCCCATGACAATGGCGTACAGCCCTCGTTGTCCGCTATGTCAGGGCGGAGTCCTACTTGTTCCAGCAAGACCTTCACATCCCTATCACTTCCTCTCCTCGCAGCCCATGCCAACGCCGTTCTACCATGCAAGTCGGTTGAATTGAGGTCCCATTTCTTAATATCAAATAAAGAGACCATGAGCTCCAGAACCCCAAGGAAGGCTCCACCATGGAGCCCCGTGAATCGAATCGGGTAACCTCTAGTATCGAAGGGCTGCCACCAATAATCCTCTTTCAATAAGAGGATCTTGCAGGATATGTGCGCATCGAATCTATCGAGTAGTTTCTCCGCAAGCGGTATTGCGCTTGCACTGATTTCTCTTCTAACATGTGCTCCCCAATGACAAGAAGCATACTTAAGAAAGAGAGTCGTCGAAGGGGGTGAAGAAAGAGTAGGCGAGAGGTCCCAGATGCTCTCAAAGTTGAGGAAAGTTAAGCAAGCCTCCCCAATTAGCGAATGGGGGGCCTGGAAAAGCGTGGGATTCGCTAGGATATACTCCTGTAGAGTGAAATGCACGAGCCGGACAGTTGATGATGATGAATCGACTGTGACAAGTCCTAGCGCGCAGCTCATTATGGTCTTCATTGTCGGTTCGTTATCTTTCTTCAGATCTTTCGATCCCATTTCTACCCCTAAGGCCTGACATAGCTCGTCTGGTTGCAATGGCCGCTCCGAATATGCAATCCACATGATGGCCCCCATTCCTAGTCGGGATCTTGCATTCTCCTGCCCCTTGATCCTTTCAAAAGTGGCAGTGTATCCATCCCCGACATCCTGACCCTTTGATATCTGTTTAAGCTTTTCCCCCCTCAGATATATTGTTGGCTCGGCGAGGATTGCCCTGATACTTAGGGAGACAAGAAGAAATCTAGACATAATCGCCTGTTAGTGAAATCACCTCACTCAACACCGAAAATTAGGAATCTGGATATACATCTTGGATATTGTTTTTGGAATGATATGCATTATATCTGCCCTCAGACGCTCGTCCATAGCATCAGGTTCTGGGTCCTCGTCTAGCTTCATCTTCAAAAATATCTCCGTGTCTTCCTTCGTTGGACTAACCGAGATGGTAACCACATGGGGGAAATACTTCTTAATCTCCCCGCTGATGAAGGGCCTTCCGGTCAGGAATAAACGAACATTTGGCGACTCCCGGACAATGGATCGCAGAGAGTGAAGAAGCCCATTCCGATAGTCCGGGAGAGATTCATCCAATCCGTCAATACATATAACCACCCGTTTTCGTTTCCCGATTACCCTCTTCAGCATATTCACAAGTTCTGGGACTTGTGGTCGTACCCCACCAAAATGATCCTTCGCCTTTTCAAAGGCATTTCGTATGTCTTCCGGGATGCTTCCCCTCCCCACCAACTGCTTAAGCATAGCTCCCAGGATGTTCGACGTAGTCTGTTCCTTTCGATCGAGGTAGTCACAATACAGCCAAGCGGCTGTCATATCCTGTCCGCAGCTATAAAAGTGGTCAATTACCAGAGAGCTAAAATTGTCATCAGTCAGCAATCTGGAATTTCTCATACAAAATCTTATGTTACCTAAGGTGAGTCTTCCCCACACCCGGATCGCCATGGCAAAATAGCACAGAGTGACCGGATCCAGCTTTTCCTGAGTTCCATCTCTGAAACCTGTTTTTCCGGAAAATCCATTGCCCCACACCCTCGAGTCGGTTCCCGCTTAGATGTTCATGTCTGTTTAGAGGCTCGAGCGATGACAACCAGCGCAGAACCTGAGCCCTGTCGTCTGCTATAGTTGTGTGAAAGATTTGGTTGAAACTATTGATGTTGAATGACCCGGTGGTCCCTCTATAATCCATAGTGTCCAAACACTGGCCTACTTGAGGGGAACGGAAAGGCGATCGCTTGAGGTATCAAGGTTGTATCAAGGTTGTAGACAGTCTTCAGACAACAGAAAACCATTTCCGAGAGTAAGGCTGCAAGATTTCACAAATCCGCATTTTATCCAATCGTTTCATGCCAAGGACTCTTAACACCCCTGAAGAAACCTCCTCCAAATTCCTACAGAAAATCGTGACCTCTGCTGCCTAGATTGTCTAATCGCACTCCCGATCCCACCAGGCGCCAAGTACAGTAAAGCGAGCTTTTAATCATAGGTATCCAGAAGGATCCGAACAGATTCGGATAAATCCACTACACTTTCGAATCCAATAATTTTGCTTGCAGACAAAAAGGACCCTATTGCCACAACCACCGCAAAAACATAATAACGTTGATGGACAGCATCCTGAATTTGCTTTGAGAACTCAATTTAAGCTTTGCCCCCGCGCACAAATAATAAAGGTAGCCAGTCTGGCAGTTTAGTTTTAGGGTACTCTTCCCGATTTCACAATTTCCTCTACATTAGGCGTTCGATTTATTCTGTTTTCTAAAACACCGGATGAAGGCGACACCATTATACAAGGTGGGAAAAGAAACCGGCGCCGTGAGTGCAGTCCTTCATGAGGTGGTGACCTATCAGCCGCTGAATAGCAGGGATCTGTAGCGGGTATTTCTTTTGTTACCCCACACTCTGACGAATCAGATTTTTTACTTCCCAAACACCACAGTTCATCACCAGCTAGCTTCCATTGTGCCCGCACTACGGGCTGTATTTTAGCTATCAGACTGAAATTTTTGTACCACTTGACTCTGCTGGTCTGAGTCCTGTATTGTTATTAGTGTATCCATCGAAATTTCGCAGTTGGCATGAGTTGTTGATCTGAGATCCAGTGTCTTCAAAACCATGGTTCACAATTAGTTTGATTAGTTAATACAGACTAAAGCAGTCAAAACATTTCCGCGTAGTGACCACCATGACATGATTGCAGCCGGATAACCTGCACGCCAGGATAAATCTCTACCGGACGGGTGGATGAGAACTTCACTATTTCCACCAGGGTTCCGAATGGTCGGCGGAAGACTGGACAGGGCTAGCTAGTCCGGTCGAAAGTCAAGTCTAGTCTAATGGTGGAAATCAGACCGACTGGACAGTCAGGATTATTGAAACTGACTCGACCAGGACTAGTCCGACCAGGCCTGCCAGGCAATGGGATATGCTATTTTTATCACAATATATTACGTTCAAATAAACCTTTTCTGAATAAAACTTATTGTTTCCATGGATTATGCGGTTGTGACAGTGCATCACTTTGATTAGGGGTGGCCGAAAAAGGTTCTCAAGTATCGAACTATTTTTGGTGCATTAAGTGAGTGATATTACATGACCACGCGCTACAATACGGGTATTCGATGCGACTTATCCATCAGATAATTGCATTTTCACAACATGCTATCCTCTCCAGGATGTTCTATCAACCGGTATTGGGGGCCTGTTGATTTATACCATGGCCAGCGGCTTTGAAATCCTACTATAGCCATACATCTATTCTTAGTGAGTGTTGGCCTGGGTGCCATTCTGACTCTCATGCAATCTTTTATAAAAACTGGTCTGGAACTAGACTAGTCCAAACCGGACCGGACCACCCAAGTTAGTCGGGTCCAGTCATCGACATCAACCAGGCGGGGCCAGTCTGGTCCTGCCTCCAAGACTTGACCGGTCGGACTATTCGGAACCCTGATTTCCACCAACCTTGCTATGCGCTGTCCTGGCCAATATTAGCTAAGGTCCAGAGCCCTGGTAATACCCTTCAGGCAACCCTAAAGAAAGAAAAGCAAGGGAAGCCCAATCACCCAAACATTTTGCTGTGCAGAAGTCTTCTCCCTCGCAAACATTCGCCAAGAGTTCCCACCCCCAACTTTTAACTCCCACTTCTACGCGAGGCACCCCCACCCTATTAAACAATCTTGGGCTCTTGAAGCACTAGAGTAGTGCTATTCGACCGGGGGTGCTCCCATGGGTAACAGGCCAAGGGTATTGATTCCTGAAAACCGCGTTGGCGCTCAGCGATAGGGTTCTTCAATCCAAAAAGGCTCGTCGTCTGCTCCCCAAAAATGATTCCCGAGCAATCCATCGCGATACTCGAGTTTACATTTAATCCGCTTGACTCAATCCCGGAAGAACTGGAACGCTTAGGAATCTCGCCTATATGATAGGTTGTTTCTCTTCAAAATAGGCTATGATCGGTAGAGAGTGTATTGGGGTTCTTATTCTTTCTACGTCTCAAGACGTGTCCTATATATACACAAACTTGACTCTACAGAAAGAACTCTTGGTCCGCAACACCCTCAACCATTTTCTCCTATCTTCGCTCCATCCACCCAACTCCTCAGAAGTTTCACAAAATTTCTTTTCCCTAATTCCATCCATTTCGTTTCATTCTCTTACATCGATCCTTTCTCAGTCCTTACACCGCTGTCCGTTTCCTAACCATCATAGTGTGACACTGATACGTTCCAACTTCTCGTAAACCTTAATCTCTAACCTCTAGTCTTCCTTAGTGCTAATTCCTAAACATCTCAAATGTTCTTACTTTAGCTAACGTCTCAACTAAACATACCGTCACTTTTCTGATACCATACTACCCAATCGTGCAATCGTTATCAAACACAATGCTTCTCAGCCATGTCCCATCAGTGTTCCGGCTACTCTCAGGTATGGAACCTTCATGAATTTTCAACAGTTTCCCAGTCCGTAGTATTATATCATATCATTCTTTTTATCTGTCTCAACCGAAGGCCGAAAGAGAATCTTTTCTCCCCGCTTCCTCCCCTTAATCATCGCCAAAACCTGGACGTCCCAACGCCATTCCAAATCATCCCGGCACATCCGTATATCCGCATACACACATACCTGCATATCCGTACGACCTCTATCCCCATACTCCCAATCCCGCGTGCCCTATTGGCAATCCAACATTCTTTGCCCGGGCAATATCATGCACTAATAAGTCACAGAGTCCGGAAAAAAAGGGAGGAAATATGCCGTACATACTGTTTAGAATACCGCCTTCACAGGCCTGCCAACTTGGTTCGACTAGCTACTTTTTGGTTGCTGTTTAAAAAATCAACTCTGTTTCATTTCCTGTTTGGTCTCTTACAAACTATTCATATTCGCAATGCTTGAACTGTGCTTGGCCACACTCCCGGCGTGGAAGTATTATAAAACACTTTAAAGAAGCTCGTTTATCAGATGAAACTGCGAGTGGCTTGCAGGGAAGAAATGCTGGATGAAACAAGCTCCAGAAGAGTACACCCGGAGAGGTAACTGGCAAATTCTCAGCTGAAGAGTGATTCCCTCTTATATAGTATGATGCCCTCTATCTTAACATTCAGTTACTATTGCCCAGCGCCCCATACTGGGTGAGAAAATTCTCTTATCAGACAGATGGCGGGTGAGAGGAGAAGATACACCCCAACCACAATTTTCTAATGCATTCCGAATAGGTGCCGGCTGGGGGAGATATCTGACGAGAGAACAGGCTTAGGAGCCCAGGGCCTCTGGTTGTCTCGAACAATGGTCTTGCCCTCAAGAGGATTTTCAACAGAGCACTCCGATCGGCATATCCGCTAAATTGCATAGCAATAGAATTGGTTATTGGATGGGTGGACGTGGTGGATATGAGAGAGAACTTGTTTATTCTCAGATGCGCGCCGCTGCTAACTAAAAGAGGACTAACAAACATCTGTGCGCAACCAGTGGTTTACCCTCAACGCCGTCCTATGCTCTCCACAACACAACTAGGGTGGTTGCCCGTACACTACTACACTCAACATTGGTAGATTCACTGGGAGTGTGGGCATTGGTTAGGAAAAGTACGGCCATAGGCTTCTGTCATCCTGTTCTATACAAATACACCTATAGAAAAAGTAAAGGTATGATATATGTAAAATACAATAAAAAAGAATATCTGGTTCTCCATAGATCCCCACATATGAATTTACTATCTCGGTTGGCCTGCGCCCCCCCCCATCGCGACAGAAGAAAACACAGCTAGGCAAACTTCTCCGTAAACTAAAACTCCAAGAAATGAGAAACAGCCTGCGCACTCCCGAAACGCAAGGATAGCCCCACCACCACGATTAACATGCAAGAACCTTCTACCAACTTCAACAGCACTCTGGTTTAGCCCCTTCTTCCTTTTGCAACAAATTGATAAATAGCGATTAGAATGTGATGACATTATGCTGGTATTGTTGGCAAACACCTCGTGGAGCTCAACCTTTTAGTAAATATTAATAAAAGCAACTCTTGTGTCGTAACCAGGAGATATAAATATATTTGACAAGAAATGTGAGAAATAACCGGGTGTAATCAGAAAATAAAGTACGACAGACCATCCCAGGAAGGGTTAGAAAGTGGATCCCCTGCTCACTCTGACCCATTTGGGTCCTTAGTTACAGCGTGATAAACAACTTGCCTACGCTCCAATGGCTGACCTATAGACAGCAATAGCGAACTCGTCCGCGAGTAGTGGCGACGGTATGGAGGGAAGTGGGCAGCTCCAGGAGGTAGGGACGGAAAAGCAAGGGGGAGGTCGCAAATTGTGTCAATGGAGGGCGGCAAGCTGGGGGGGAATATCAATGCCAGCGGACCCTTTTGGTGGGTGGTTCCGGTATCTCGAGCAGATCAGCTGTGAAGGGCTCACATAACCCTCCGAGCGCTGATCCAGCAGTAAGGCTGTACGGGCCTTCCGCCAACCGTGCGACTCTCATACCCGCATTCCCGATAGCCCATGGAAATGGTGTTGGACCACTCGCATCAGCCTGGTTGGTATTGACATTGTTCCTTTCTAATAGCATTCGCACAATTTCTTCGTGCCCTTTGCTTGAAGCCCATGCAAGGGGTTTTCGCCCTTTCTGATCTGCAGCGTCGGGATTGACATCACTCCGCTCTAATAGCATCTCGACGATTTTCTCGTGCCTTTTGCTAGAAGCCCATGAAAGGGGTGTGTGCCCCATCTCATCTGGAGTGTCAGCATTGACATCGTTCCTTGCCAATAAAAGCCTCACAGCTTCTTCCATGCAGTTGAAGGCAGCCCATGAGAGTGGAGTCCAGCCGCTAAGATCTGCGACGTCGGGATTGACATCCTTGCGCTCCAATAATATCTCCGCAACTGCAGGGTTCCTGTGCTCGGCAGCCAGTGATAATGGTGTCTGGCCAAACCTGTCTGCAGCGTTGGGATTGACATCGTTTCGTTGTAACAGGATCTTAACTGCTCGATCATGCCCGCGGATGGCAGCCCATGAAAGGGGTGTTCGGCCAATATCATCTGAAGCGTCAGGATCCACATCATCCCTCTCCAACAGCGTCTCAGCAACTTCAACATTCCCACATCTGACGGAACACGAAAATGGCGTTCGTCCCCTCTCATCCGGTGTGTCGGGACTGACATCGCTGCGCTCAAATAGCATCTCCACGACTTCCTCGCGCCCGTAGCTAGCAGCCCATGAAAGGGGTGTTCGGCCAGTCTTATCTGCTCTATCAGGATTGACATCGCTCCGCTCCAATAAAAGCTTCGCAACCATCGCACACTCACTCCCGGAAGCCATAAAGTCTTGCCCTGTGTTGGTCCTCCCTACCGTGAAGTCATCGTTACCCCAACCCACCGCGGCCCATGAAAGGGGTGTTCGCCCCGTCTCATCTGGGGTGTCGGGATTGACATCGTTCCTTGCCAATAAAAACCTCATAGTTTCTTCCATGCAGTTGAAGGCAGCCCATGAGAGCGGAGTTCGGCCCCTGTTGTCTGCTATGTCAGGATGGAGTCCTAATTGTTCCAGCAAGACCTTCACATCCCCAGCATTTCCTTTCCCCACGGCCCAAGACAACGCCGTCCTACCATGGAATTCAGTTGCGTTGAGATCCCATTTCTTGAGATCAAATAAAGAGGGCATGAGTTCCAAAATCCCGAGGAGGGCTCCACCATGGAGCCCCGTGAATCCAATTGGGTAACCTCTAGCATCGAAGGGCTGCCACTGTTCATACTCTTTCAATAGGAGGATCTTGCAAGATATGTGCGCATCGAATCTATCGAGTAGCTTCAATACAAGTTGCCTTGAGCTTTCACTGATTTCTCTTCGAACATGTGCTCCCCAATGACATGAGGCATATTCAAGAAACGGAGCTGTTGGAGGGGGTGAAGAAAGAGTAGGCGAGAGGTCCCAGATGCTCTGAAAGTTGAGGAAAGTTAAGCAAACCTCAGCAATAACCGAATGGGGACTCTGGAAAAGCGTAGGATTGGCTAGGATATACTCCTGTAGAGTGAAATGCACAAGCCGGACAGTTGACGATGATGAATCGACCGTGACAAGTCCCAGCGCGCAGTTCATTATGGTCTGCATTGTGGGTGCGCTATCTTTCTTCAAATCTTTCGATCCCACTTCTACCCCTAAGGGTTGACATAGCTCGTCTGGTTGCAATGGCCTCTCCGAATATGCTATCCACATGATGGCGTTCATTCCTAGTCGTGATCTTGCAATCTCCTGCCCCTTAATCCTTTCAAATGTAGCAGTGTATACATCCCCGACATCCTGACCCTTCGATATCTGCTTAAGCTTTTCCTTCCTCCTACAGATTGTTGTCTCGGCGAGAATTGTCTCGATGCTGAGGGAGACGAGGAGAAACCTAGACATAATCGCCTGTTAGCGAAATCACCTCACCCAACACGGGAAAATTGGGCATCGGGACGTACATTTTGGATATTGTTTCCGGAATGATTTCCATTATATCCGACCTCAGACGCTCGTCCATAGCATCAGGCTCCGGGTCCCCATCTAACTTCATCTCCAAAAACGCCTCCGTGTCTTCCTTTGTTGGACTAACCGTGATCGTATCTGCATGAGGGAAGTGCTTCTTAATCTCGCCAGTGATGAAAGGCCTTCCAGTTATGAATAAACGGACATTTGGCGACTCCCGCACAATAGATTGCAGAGAGCGAAGAAGCCCACTCCGGTGGCCCACAAGACATTCATCCAACCCGTCAATACACAGAACAACCCGTTGTCGTCGCCCGATCGCCGTCTTCAGCATATTGACAAGTTCTGCGACTTCTGGCCGTACTCCGCCAATATGATCCTCCGCCTTCTCAAAAGCATTTCGTATGTCTTCAGGGATGTCCCCTCTCCTTACTAACTGCTTTAGCATAGCTCCTAGCATGTTCGATGTTGTCTGTTCCTTTCGATCGAGGTAGTCACAATAGAGCCCAACCACCCTCATATCTTGCCCACTACCACAAAAACGATCGATTACTAGAGAGCTAAAATTGCAAGCTGTTAGCGACCTAGGGTCTCTTCTGCCAAATCCTGTGTTACCTAAGATGCGTCTTCCCCACGCCCGGATCACCATGGCAAAATAGCACTGGGTGACCAGATCCATCTTCTCCAGTATTCCATCTCTGAAACTCGTTTGTTTGGAAAATCCATTGCCCCACACACCCGAGTCGGCTCTCCCTTAAATGTTGATGTCTTTTTTGAGGCTCGAGCGATGACAACCAGCGTAGGATCTGAGCCTTGTCGTCTGCGGTGGTTGTGTGCAGGATTTTGTTGAAACTATTGATGTTGAATGACTTAGTAGCGCCTCTATAATCCATATTGTCCCAACACTGGCCGATTTGAGGGGAACGGAAAGGTGATGGCTCCGGGTATCAAGGCTGTAGATGGTCTTCAGAGAGTAGGAAAACATGTCGGGAGTAAGGCAGCAAGATGTCACAAGCTCGCATTTCATCCAATCGCTTCACGCCACAGACTCTCAACACCCCTCAATGAACCTCTTTCGAATTTCCCCAGAAAAATCGGCACATTTGCCGACAAAATGGTCCAGTCGCATTCCCAATTCAACCAACCGCCAAACGTAGTAAGCGAGCTTTTAATCATAGACATTCAATTAGTTTGAGCGAACTCCAGTACCTTACACACACCACCTTACCCAAGTACAGTACCGGCACCAGGGTACAACAGTGGAATTTATGATATGAAGGGGTTTCTGATATTCCAGACAGTTCAAACCGCTAACCCAGGAGGAGAAAAGGCTATGAGCAGACAGCAAGATTAGAGCGGCCTTTTTTCATTTTTCACTCTTTTTGGTAGAGACTTTTTAAGAAAGACGCGACACCAATCTAGCACCTATCGCACCGCCCGGCTTTAGAATGCCTGCTGGAAAGTGTTCAACTACTGAACAACTGCCGCAGGGTGGGTTATGTGTAAATTTTGCGCCGAAGGAATTTTGTGGCCCGATCATACATCCTCTGATGGGGTCGTGACGAACATCATCCGGTAACCAACAGGGATGCATGCCGGGTGTTTTTTGTTTTTTTGCTGCCATTCCTTAAGCGATTTTTTGCTGGCCGGATTCCCCCATCACTGGCCGACAGTGTTGCAAAGAAGGCCTTTGATGATCGAACCCGGGGGGTTAGAAGAGGAGGGTTTTGAATCGGGGCTTCTGAAAATGGTGACTGAAGGGGGGGGTTCTTTAATGTCTTAGTAAGCAAAAATAGCAGGGACTCTGAGGGGAATTTCTACCTTTAACCCGGATGTGCGAGTATTTATTGCTCAGAAGCCGGGGAAGTGGAGTGCCAGTGCCAGTTTATTTGCTTTTTCTGCTACATTTTGCCCTCTTTTCCTATCATTTCATTTGTTTCTTTGCTTCCAACTGCCTTCAGATATCATGGTTTACCGATTTGTTAGAAGGGGTTCTATCTTACAACCCCCCGGTTCGA
>Ga0307509_10004292_pt1 | contig 20741 bp, 30 predicted proteins | sample 10_EM_MG_FD_202245 | JGI IMG/M metagenome (GOLD analysis project Ga0307509, IMG submission 202245) | Populus trichocarpa ectomycorrhiza microbial communities from riparian zone in the Pacific Northwest, United States - 10_EM | ecosystem: Host-associated > Plants > Roots > Unclassified | place... | reverse complement strand
CGGAGGGAGCACAGTAACATAGGAGGAAACCCGGTGGGGGGGGGGTTGTAGGGCTTGTTAGGGAGAAGGAGATTGAAGTCGCAGGACGTCAGGAAAGGGGTAGCATGGAGGGGGGTGCAAGGGGGGTAACGGGACGGTAGGGTTGTCCGCAGGGCGCAGGGTTGCAGGGGGGGACAGCTTCTGGTTGCGTCCGCACCCAGAACTGGAGTTTACATGATATGAGCCCGCAACGTCCGGCGCACAGGGAGGGCAGGACGCAGCAGGGCGCAGGTTGATTTTTTTGCTGATGCCTTCGCCATCCTTCCTCCACCCCCCTTCCGGTTCCGTCCGCTTGCATCGTACTCCCACGTTCCTCTCCTTGGCTTGCACCCTAGTGCCCCCCATCGGCTGGCGCTCTACTGCTACTCACTGGCTGGCACCCTACTACTCATTATCGTTGGCTGGCATCCCCTCTGCCCGGTAGCTCCGGTCGCCTCTCTGCCCTGCCAGATGGTCCGATCCTGCCGTTACGCCCAGGTTTGATAGCGCATTGCCTCTGTGGCTGCCGCCCACAGCTTGGATCGATGTAATTTTCCGGCGCGACCGTAGGCTTATGGTTAGTGTTGGCCCAGGAACCCCTGGTTGTCCCCCACCACGACGGTCACATTCTTCTCACTCGAGCCCGGAAAGGACTTTAGCTAAAACTTTCTTTTGTGCTGGGGAGCCTGAGGAAGTGGTTGCGTCTCTCTACCAGTACCTTTCTATGAGTTGTTTCCTTACGTGTCTGGGGTATTGGTATCTTAGGTGCTAGGCGAGGAGGGCTTTTCCTTTGGTTTCGGGCTGTTTGATTTTTCCCATGCTGATGTGAAGCGGGAGGTTGTTCTGACTTATGGGTTTTTCTTCATAGCTCACGCTGCATAAGGCTGTTTGTACCCAAAACAATGAACGCATGATTACAAAAAAAGCAAAAGAAGAACCAAAAAGAGGACCAAGAGATAGCTACACTTCTGGCAACCTCCCTCCCACCGCCAACATTTCACATGTGTCCTGAACTTTACCCTGCTTTGCGTTTGGGTCAAACCCATTGCCCACTCTTCTCAAAACTAGGGTTCATTACAGGGCCCCGTTTCTGACAAACCGGGCGCCAAGAGCGGGCTATTAACTGCAGATTAAAAAATGAATCGTCCAAATCGAACAAAAACTGAGTGAGATAGGGTTCTTTGAAGTTGTCGAACTTCAATGAGCTCTATCTCAGTCAGTTCTGGTCTGATTTGGATGATCTTTTGGGCCAGTCAATCTGAATAACCTAGGTTATTTTGTCCCCGCTCCTCGGAAACGGGGCCCTGTAAAAAAGGCTACTGAAAACCCTGCCCGAGCCTATATGGTGAACCCCCAGCAACTCCCACCCGGCAACACCGCCTTTGGCTGGTTGTGGGCCACCCTGTCTCCCATGCCGACTGGTTCATCTACGCCAGCGGTCGAGTACCCCCAGGCATCCATGGCAGAACAACTCGAGCGGGCCAGGACCTCCCACCGTCTCAGTCCCTACGACCTCCACGATTTCTCGCAGGATACCCTGTCCACGCTTAGCCCAAGGGAAACGGCGACTCTCACCCTCTTCTCCCAGCTCATAAGAGCACTGCTTACCGTCTTACACTAACTATCTGGGGTTACCCTGAAGCTCATATCCCTCTCTGAGGAGAACAAGGCTCTGAAGGAGGAGCTCTATGGGCAGCTATTTGCAACCTGTCACAGCGGGTGACAGGCCCTACCCCACCCTCCCACAACCACCGGTACTAAAGCCCCAGCCCTAACCCCCTGCACGCCCCCCCACACCAGAAAGCGGAAGGTAAAGGCACGAGCACCAGCCTGCCCTCCCCCCATCCTGCATGAGGACACTAAATACCTTGTACCCAACTACGAGACCAAGCTTGGGAGAGCGTTCGGAGACCCGGAATACTATCCCCTGCTGTTTCCCCACTTCCAGGTATCAGATCCAGTCGTCCCATTAGTCGAAGACGGGGTGAGGACCACAAAGTACAAGACTGTCTGGTCTTTGGACGTGACGGACTGCCTTGGCGCCGTCCTGGACGGGGTGGACGGTCGTTGACTACCGACACGCGAAATTGAGCAATGAGACAAATACTGGATCCAAACAAGTTGGGGAATTATAAAATTAGAAATTAAAAATTAAAAAAAGAGGTGCTCGAGCCACCCACCAGGGGTGGTAGTCGGACTGCCGTGTTAGGCACACGGACTCCCCGTAAGGATTTACAAGGCAAGGTTACCCTACCTTGACACACATGAACTTCAAAGGAAAAAGATAACACCACCCTCCAGCCCCGGCGTTGGGACGGCGGGTCATCACTGGCGGCCTGGGTAGTTGCGTCCCAACACCAAAGACCACTATCAATGGAACACATCTTATAACACTGTATACCTCGCGGCCATCCCTCTGATCGGACCCTGTTCGCAGGGTATATGGGGGGAGACCTTCGGGCACCTTATACATGTCGAAGCAGGTGAATCGGACGGCAGCGCATAAAGCTACAGACACTTGAAGACAGACAGGCGGAAGAGTGGGTCGAAGGCAACAGGACGTTTCGCACGAAAGTTAGTCCCCTCGTACCTACAAAGTCGTGTAGAGTATGAAGGAGGTAACCATGCCCAGTGAGTGGATCGGGTGCATCCACAGAGGACAAGTTGGTAAAAGGTGGAGTCCGAGGGCAGAAGCCCATAGGTACGATCCGGAGGACAAGACGTGTAATGCCGGAAGACCAGAATACAACATGCTGTCGCGTGTCGAATTCTCAACAGAACCAACCAACGAAGAATGGCCATCTTCGGTCCCGCGAGTTAAACCAGCCTCGATGAGCACTGGGGCAAGATGATTCGTAACCATTGTTGTCAACGGATAAACCGATGAGCTGACACCTGACGTGGTCTCCACACTATCAGGGATAACAGACGCGCAGACCGATAAGTTGACCATCGGAGCAAAAAGGTGTGATAGAGAGTTTTCAGGGTCTACGAGTGTTCGCACTCAGGTGAAGTTGGCAGAGGTGCGAGCAAGGTACTTAGTTAGTATAGAGTTAGCATGTATACCGCGATTGCTCAGACGCGGAATATAAATATCGAAGCATCTTCGCTGCTATTAGATACAATAAGCACAGAGAAGAGATCTTATCAATATAATAAGTTATCTACACTTTTATATCGTTCCCAATACTTCGACTATTTATACCGAAGCGAATTATTATATCTAGCCTACATTACTCGTGTCTTCTTAACCAGTTCTCCGATATAATTACGATTAAGGTCCTAGCTGTCGGAATACCTCACGCCGAAGCTAACACCTAACAGTGTATTGATACTTTTCCTTATTACCGAGACGAATGTTTGGCAGAGACTCTCATACTCCCAAACCCGAGAACCTTTCCGAACCAAGACCCTTGAGGATGACCTCAATAGCAAAAATTTACTTCCCAGGCTTCATACGGGAACTAGGAACAGAGAAACTCTATTACCAAACCTTCTCGTTCTGGACAAATCCAGGAAGCATCATCAACACCAAAGACCTAGCAGCCTTATACCAGCATTGGGAAGGCGAAGGTTTCTGTTACTACAAACCTGAGGAGGAAATAGGTGAGGTCTGGTACGTCTGATATTATAGCGACGGAAGACGCTCAAGCCCAGACTTTGAGACACTGGAAGTTTGGGGAGGAAACAAAAGATAAGTTCCCCAGTAATGAACCACAGATATGGCTTCTGACCTCAAAGCTCCGGAAGTTATGGAATAGCAAGCAGGCCAGGATGACGGAGAAGAAGGCGGAGATGAACTGTCCAGAACTTCGGCTCCCAGTGTGGTGACCATTGTTACCCACCTCGCCCGATCGCATTCCCCAGCTCGGACACCTCGATCCCCCGTTGGACTAGAAGCCCTAGCGCAATATTGGAAGACTCCAAGACAAGGTCGCTAAACCCGCGAACCTACCAGCGAGTCCCTCATAACCATTCGGATCCGAAGATTAGAGCAGATTCTCGGCCGCTTTGACCCAAAGCTTACCATCAGCCAAGATTGACACCATCTGGTATTTAGTTCCCTCCGTCCTGACATATTATTAATCGCCCAAGAACTGGTAACCATCAAAAATCAGTTATAAGCAGGGGTCCAGATAGTGGGTCGAGAACTCGCCTGAATTGACGAGCAAGTTTAACATCTCGACTTGGAATCTCAGAAGGTCCAAGAAAGCTTCCCGACTCAAGTCGCTGAGCGACTTGGCGAAACAGATGAACGACAGACAAGACATGAGGCTGTCACATCCCAGCTCCATGCGGTGGTGCAAGGAACGGGTGAACAGTCCATGCACCGAGACATACTCTTGGACCAGCAGATCGCTCGAATCAACGAGCAACACAAAAGAGAACTCGAAAACCATGAGATGAGCATTAATCTCATGAAAGACGAGCTTAGACGAAACCAGGAGTCGAGACAGGGCCAAGATGGCGAGATCGCGGTGCTTAAGGCCATGGTAGAACAGTGAATAGAACAGGTGAAGGGGAAGGGAAAGAAGTCGGACCAGACACCAGAGGCGTCCGGAGCAGGAGGAAGGAACCCACAGCCGCCGCCACGAGGAGGGGCTGCAGGAGCCCCCGCCGGAGGTGGAGACACTGATGATGAGGGAGAAGGATTTGGAAGGAAGCCAGATGAGAGTAGAAAAGGAAGACGGGATGAGAGACCAGCACCCCAGCCAGAAGAAGATGACTATGACGCCAAAGAGGACGAACAGTTTAACCTGTTCTCACAGGTCATGGCCAACACCTTGGGACACCGAACAAGAGTCCCAGCGGAACCCCCTGCCATGTTTAGAAACGAAAAGCACCAAGATATACATATGTGGCTTTTAACATGCAGAGGTTATTTTGGCCGAAACAGTTGGCAGTGGGAAAACGAGGCACAATGAATCCGATACGCCATAAGCCGAATGGACGGGAAAGAAGTAGCACCGTTTGCGTTCACCTACTGACGACAAATGACCGGAGAAATAGGTGATACGAGACAAGAAGGATACGAGTTCTGGCAGGTTTTGGCAGAACAGGCACTGCGACGCTTCGGACCCACCCATGAAGCGGAAAAGTCCCTACGACAAATGGGATCGGTCAAATATCGCTGTCATGTTGCCAAATCCTTGATGGGGATGGAAAATTTAAATATCCATGCAAGAGTCACCGGGATAGCCTCGAGGAAAATGATTGAAGACGAACTCCCTGTCGAAGCATTAAGACGACTCTCACACAGAGAATATGTCGACGATGGGAATGGTTGGAAGCAGTCAGGACCGTAACCCGCGCAGAAGAAGAGTTCAAAGAACGAAAGGATCTTCGAGGGGGCGGCCCCACCGGCGCAACACGAGGCGAGAAAAGAAAGTTCGAGGATACGAAGTCAACGGAACCTGCAACACGTGTAAAAAAGCAATACACGGCTAAGGAAAAGGCGGACTACCAGAAGAAAAAGGCTGGGGAAAGAAAGGTTAGGAAAGAAGGGTCAGTGGCACTGGCTCGGAGATTAAATACTAGGTGTGGGCAGAGGCCCACCAGGGTGTCGATCAAAAGGTTGTCGATAAACGGATATCTGACAATGAATGCACGCGATGAGGAATGAAAACCCACGCTTGGAAATACTGTCGAAAACCGATCCAAGTGTCGCCTGGATATCGAGGGCAATCGAAGCCCAAACGACGGCCCACATTGGCGCCAAAACGACGCCTCCAGGTAGCAACTGTGGCCGTGGATAGCCAGGGAGAAAGCTGAAGATGAGCGGTTCAAAGGCCCCCAGCTTGGGCCTTTGATGATGACGACATTTTATAAAAGGTCATCCAGGTACCGACAAGAACGGTGTTCGGGTAGTGAGGTTGCCGCCTCGAATCGAAAGACCTGCGGTGTAGTCAGTGACGCTATCCCACTGGAAGGCTAAAAGACCAAAGAATTGTGGTTGCCATTTTACGTCCAACAAAAATAAAAATGGGTAGTCAGTGCTTACCATGGGAGCCATAAAGAATTACCAGGGGAGAAAGCGGTCTAGGAGACAAAAAGGGAAAGAGAAGACTATCATTTATCGGAACCGAACCAGAGTTGCACGACACGCGAAGGGGAGTCGAAATCCAGGGTAACCTGACTTTCTCTCGGGGTAAAATGGCCGGGCCAATAGAAGCTGGGGGCGCCTGTATTGTGCACAAGGTTCATGCCTGACGAATGAGGTCGGAAGGGGTCTCGGGAGGGAGACCAAACTCGAAGGCGAAGCTACGGTGGACTCATGGCAAGGGAGCATCTCAGATGCGGGATAAGCGCACGATAAAGGACCGCGCATCCTAGTCGCAAACTCGAGAGGTACTCGCGTGAACCACCACTCCTGTGATATGGGAACTTCTCGGCAGGAGGTAAAGACGGCTAGTAGTGGGCTGCCCGATATCAAAAAATTAGACGCTTAGTATAAGAACTTTGTCCGAGCAGGCTTTAACAGCCGAAACTGCGCTGGTGCAGTAACAAACCCACATGCTATTGGAACCCGCGACGATGAAGAGATTTCATTAAGACCAGAGCGAAAGCCCAAAAACCATTAAAAAACGTAAGCATTACGCGTGTCCAGAAGGGAAGGCATGTATTGAATTAAAAGGACGAAAACATGTGATAAGCGTAGTCTTAGATTCCGGTTCAAATATCTTTCTCATGAACCAAAAAACCGCACGACGGCTCGAAATCCCGACCGAAGCTAGGTATTCACTTTTAAAAATCACAACCTTTGATGGTGAAACCACGCCTACCGGGGAAATATTCTACACCCATCCTATTCGCCTAGAAATCGGTGCCAACGGCCACCAAAGCATGATATCCTCCGAAATCGCGAATGCAGGAAGATATGATTTAATCATACCATTTGGGTGGTGGCATGACGAACACCCCCTCAAAAACATAGCAGACCCAAGTAAATGGGTGTTTGAAGACGCAAAGTGCCACGCTCATATAGAAGATAAAGCTGTGGCTGATTTATTTGAGTGGGACGAAACTGTGGCTTATGATAAGGAAGCACAGTATGTGGGACGGATAGAATGAGAGGAAGAAGGGGGGGTACAGTTGGAAGCGCTGCCAAAACCATATTGGCAGTATAAGGAGCTTTTTGAAGAGAAAAAAGCTAGAATCTTGGCACCTTGGAGAACATTCGACCACGCCATCAACCTCAAAGACGGGGCTGAACCCCCGTGGGGTCCAATCTAGCCAATGTCGACACACCAGTTAAACGAGCTGGATAAATACCTCAAGAGAATGCTGGCAGAGGGTAATATAGCCGACAGCGAATCCCCCTACGGTGCTCCAATCCTCTTCGTTCCAAAACCTGATCGAAATCGACGGCTGTGTGTAGATTATAGAAACCTTAACAAATTAACGATCCTGAATAAATACCCCCTACCGCTCATGGATGAACTCCGCGACCGCGTTGCTGGAGCAAAAGTATTCACAAAACTTGACCTAAAAGACGGATATTATCTTAGTGGAATGAGGGAAGGCGATGAGCATAAGACAGCCTTTCGTACACAATACAGTCAGTACGAATACAAAGTCATGCCTTTCGGGCTGGTAAACGCCCCTGCAACTTTTGAAACAATGATGAACAAAATCCTAAGGGAATTCTTGGACCACTGAGTAGTCGTCTATTTAGACGACATTCTGATATACTCCGAAAATATGGAGGATAATATTAAGTTAGTCCAAAAAGTCCTTGACCGGCTCGAACAACATGACTTAGCAGTCTCGTTGAAAAAGTCGGTATCTCATCAGGAGGAGGTCGAATTCCTGAGATACATTGTCAAGACGAGTGGCGTCACCATGAGTGATAGAAAAGTGAAAAGTGTTTAAAACTGGGCACACTCGAGATCGGTTAAAGAAGGACAAATTTTCATTGGATTTGCAAACCTTTATGGACGATTCATCAAAGATTTTGCAAAAATATGGAGGCCAATAACCGAGACGTTGAAAGGAAACCCAAAGGATTTTCACTGGGGAAGAGAACAGGAGGAGGCATTTGAGGAGTGGAAAAAGAGGTTTACAACGGCACCAATTATATCGCATTTCTAGCCAGGAAGAAGAAAGGTGGTCGAGACAGACACAAGCAACTTTGCGCTTGGATGTGTACTATCTCAGTACCAGTGTAGACGGCTCCCCCCGGTACCTTTCAATTCTTGAAAACTAAACAGCGCTTAGAGAAATTACGAGATAGATGACAAAGAACTACTCGCGATAATGGAGGCGTTTAAAGAATCGAAAAGATACCTCTGTGGTGAAGAGGAGCCAGTGACGGTATATACCCACCACCAAAATCTACAGTCCTTTTTGACCAAAAAGGTCTGGAACCAGCGGCAAATTCGATGGGCACAGGAGTTGACGAATTATAACTTCAAAATAGTCTATCGACCGGGAAACAAGGGCGGGAAACCCGACACGTTAGGTAGACGGCCAGACTACCGTCCCGAGGAGGGAGCTCGTCATAGCGAACAGTCAATTTTGAAAAGCGAACATTTTCAAATATCAATAATTCATCAGAAGCGAAGCCCGGAGACGGCCCTCACGCCAGAAAAACGCGAACCAACAAGTCTACGAATAATGAGGCTTTCGGACAAGGCAATAATCCCAACAAAAGGATCAATGTTTGCGGCTGGTCATGACATCTATGCCCTGACAGACGGACTGGGACCGGTAAAAGGTCGGACAATGGTTGAGACGGGTATTGCGATAGGATTGCCGGAAGGAACCTATTGAAGGCTAGCCGCAAGAAGTGGTATAGCTTGCAAGATGGGAATAGTAGTGGGCGGTGGTGTACTAGATGCGGATTACACAGGAGAAGTTAAGGTCATACTTCGTAATCATGGCGAGGCAGACTGGTTATTCAAGGCAGGAGATCGGATAGCGCAACTCATAATAGAAATGGTTGCCAACGCCAACCCCATGGAGGCAGACGATCTAGAGACAACCGAGCGAGTGAAATCAGGTTTTGGGTCAAGTGATCTAAACCCCAAGTGATCGATGACGGCTAAAGAAGAAGGAGTCAAAATATGTTTCCTTCACGCAGACACAGACAATACCGAATTCTTTAGCAGGGCAGATATCGGCTATCACCCACGGTTGACGAAAGAAAGAGAAATGATATCAAGCGCTCAGGTCAATGCAGCCCTGACGCGAACAATGAACGATGCATTTCTAGACAAGATTCGGATGGCTGGAAAGGAGGACGAGAGGTGGCAGAACCGAGGCCTTGAACTGGTAATGTTAAGAGACGGCGGAAAAAAGATGCAGGACGAATGGATAGCAAAGGACGGGTTACTATGTTACAAAAATCATTTGTATATCCACAAGAATGAAGCCCTTCAAACCGAGATAGCCCAAGGCTGTCACAACTCATTAGTAGCAGGGCACTTCGGACAGGAAAAAACGATTGAGATAGTCACAAGGGACTTTTACTGGAAAGCACTAGCAGATTGGATCACAGATTATGTACGATCCTGCGACGAATGTCAACACAGTAAATCCCCACGGCATGCTAAGTACGGCCTACTTCAACCTTTAGAAGTACCCTATGCCTCCTGGTCCTCCATATCGAGGGACTTTATCACACAACTACCGGAATCGCAGGGTAAGACCCAGATCATAGTAGTAGTAGACCGGTTCACCAAGATCGCTCATTTTATCGGCCTCGACGAAAATGCGACCGCAAAGGATATTGGGTATACCTTCCTTTGGGAAGTCTGGAAACTTGACCGATGACCGACCGAGATTATATCGGATATGGACGGGAAGTTTTCAGGCGAATTCCGGGAATCATTGTGCAAAATGTTAGGAGTTACATAACGCATGTCGACGGCGTACCACCCTCAAACTGATGGACAAACGGAGAGAAGCAACCAAGTGCTGGAAGGTTACTTACGAAGATTTGTCAATTACGATCAAAACGACTGGTATCAACTATTGCCGTTAGCAGAACATGCCTATAACAACTCGGGTACAAACGCACACAAGATGACCCCATTCTTCGCCAACTACGGCTTTCATCCACAGACGGAATGGATGAAAGAAAGAGAAAGTCATAAACCCAGGGCAACAATGTATGCTCACTGGATGCAGGACATACATCAACAGACGAAAGAAACCCTAGAGAATACGCGGGAATCGATCAAGAAATATTATGACCGAAAAGCGACAAGACAACCTAGCATCACGGTCGGCGGCTTGGTAATGTTCAATGCGAAAAACATGCGTACCAAACGACCATCAAAGAAACTAAGTCCCAAACTGTATGGCCTTTTCAAAGTCTTGGAAAGAAAAGAAAGCAAGGCATACAAGTTGGAAATATCGCCGCGGTGGAAAATTCATCCTGTGTTTCACGTTTTGCTGTTGGAACCTGACCGAGCAACAAACTGACCAAATCGTGAACAACCCCCACGAGATCCCGAAGACATCGAGGCAGATTTAGAATGGGAGCTGGCAAGGATCGTTAAGAGCGAGATCATTTCCTACGCGCGAAAGGTTCGAGGAAGGAATAAAGGGATAAAAGAGCTTTGGTATTTTGTAAAATGGAAAGCCTGTGCGGAAGATGAAAATACGTGGGAACCACCCGAAGGTATGAAGAACGCGTAGGAACAGCGGGAAAGGTTTCATAGAGAAAACGTGGAGATGCCGGGCCCGAGAGAGGTCGAGTAACTTAAGAAATGTTTTCCATCGGTGGACAAGTAAACGCCGGTGGTTTTTACCCCTACTATGTGGCGCTTGAGATGGGAGATAGATTGTATAATAAACCTGGAGTATTCGGGACGAACACTTCCAAGAAGGGAGCTCGTGTTAGGCGCACGGACTCCACGTAAGGATTTACAGGGCAAGGTTACCCTACCTTGACACACACGAACTTCGAAGGAAAAAGATAACACCCCCCTTCAGCCCCGGCGTGGGGAAGGGGCGTCATCTCAGGCCACCTGGTAGTTGCGTCCCAACACCAAAGACCACTATCAATGGAACACATGTTATAACACCATATACGTCGCGGCCGTCCGTCCGACCGGATCCTGTTCTCAGGATATAGGTGGGGGGACGTTCTGACACCTTATCCAACTGGAGGCAGGTGGATCGGACGACGGCGCATAAAGCTACGGACACTTGAAGACAGAGAGTCGGAAGAGTGGGTCGAATGTAACAGGACGCCTTGCACGCAAGTTAGTCCCCTCGTACCTACAAAGTCGTGTAGAGTATGAAGGAGGTAACTATGCCCAGTAAGTGGATGGGTGCATCCACAGAGGACAAGTTGGTAAAAGATGGAGTCTGAGGGAAGACGCCCATAGGTACGATCCCGTGGACAAGTCGTGTAATGCCGGAAGACCAGAATACCACATCCATTCGCGTGTGAATTCTCGACGAAACTAACCAACGAAGAATGGCCATCTTCGGTCCAGCGAGTTAGACTACCCTCGATCGGCACGGGGGCAAGATAAGTCATAACCATTGTTATCAACGGATAAATGGATGAGCTGACCCCTAACGTGGTCTCAACACCATCAGGGATAGCAGACGCGCAGACCGACAAGTTGACAAGGGAGCGAAAAGGTGTGGTAGAGAGTTTTCAGGGTCTACGAGTGTTCGCACTCAGGTGAAGTTCCCAGGATTGCGCGTAAGGTACTAAGTTACTATAGAGTTAGCATGTATACCGCGATTGCTCAGACCTGGAATATAAATATCGAAGCATCTTCGCAGCTATTAGATACAACAAGCACAGAGAAGAGATCTTATCAATATATTAAGTTATCTACACTTTTATATTGTTACCAATACTTTGACTATTTATATCGAAGTGAATTATTATATCTAGCCTACATTACTCGTGTCTTCTCAACGAGTTCTCCGATATAGTTACCATTAAGGTTCTAGCTGTCGGAATACTTCACGCCGAAGCTACCACCTAACATGCCGTCGACCCCTGTCAGACGGTGGTCGTCTTCGTCCAGACGACCTTGGCGTCATCCTGTCCGGATGAGGACAACCCCTGTCCGACGGCCGTTGATGGCAGTCTGACTGGACGACTTAGACGGCTGCTTCTAGGAGGTCGTGGAGTTCCGAAAGGCGCGCAAATCCTTGTCCCCTTGACTCTCGGCAACCTCTACCCCGACTATGCCTCCTCACCCGTGTATGCACAGGCTGCCTCTGGCTCCGGCTCGGGTGGCAAGACGAAGAAAGACGAGAAGCACCCTTCCCCTCTGGAAGGTGCGAGCCTGGCCGCCCTCCCCGTTAAGAAGGGCCCGCCATCCCTCCCCGCTGCCCATGGACGAGTCTTGGCCACCCGCGAGACACAAGCCCCTCACCTAGAAGCACCCGCCATGGCAGCAACATCAGCAAAAATTATTATATGCGTCCACAGTGTCCTGTGCATCAGACGCTCAGGACACTCAAAACGTTAACCTTTACTCAGGACACGACATCGGCCGGACCTTACGTCCTGACGCCATTCCCCATCTACCCCTGCGTCCTCGACGTCCCGACGACATCCACCACCAAGCGCATGCGTCCAGATACCCGCAGACTCTAGGCTCTCCCGCATCCCGACGTCCTCCTTCCTGTGCCTCCCTCGTCATGGCGGAATCCAACTCCACTCTAGCATCCGGAAGGCTATCGGGATGCTTAGTCTTCCGGATAAAACACAGCGATATTTGAACCCTCTCTGCCTCGATTGCCATGTCTGACAATAGGCTCCCAATGCCTTCCAAATAGCTCACATGGTCGTCGCGACGGCATCGTGATGGCTCACTTGCATACTTTCGACGGCGTCCTGATAGCACACATATTCCAGACGCCGTCCTGACGATGTCGTGATAGCTCACATGCATACTCTCGACGGCGTCATGATAGCCCACATATTCTATACGCTTTCTCGATCGCTCCACTATTTATTCAATTTACAGAGTGCCATTCACAAAAGCTTCGAGGCCCTGGTGCCCCGTGTATCGTCGCTTTGAACCTCATCCGCATCTTGATATTCTATTATTACTAGTCTACTGCCATGACCAGGGTGTCCAGGTGACCCTGGCCACGGTGATTCTACGTTTCTGAGCTCTCGCACAGATCTCACTCAGAATACAGCCCAAATTGTCCTCACGGCTCCAGCGATCGGCCAACCGAAATCTAATAGTTTACATTTCCTGCAAATCAAATTCCATAAACTCAACGGTTCACACATCTCCAAGTCTACAAAAAGCTATTCTCTCCCACTGCTCCATCACTTTCCTGCGAGTCGTCCAGGCTCACCGATAGCCGACTGGTGAAACCCGGGGTCGTTGGCCCCTCTTGCGCTAGGCCCAGCGTCAGCTCCTGTGAGTTATCTAGGCTTACCGGATCTGAACCTAGCATCTCAAGCGCCTGCGCGAACGACGCCTGGTTGTAGTCAAACCACAGTTTGCTCCCCTGGGATGCATCTTGACTCCGCCTGTAGTGCTCTAGACCCCCAGCGTGATTGTTGAGCCGTGTCTCTTCCTGCACAGCAGCTCGTCTTGGATTCCGGCTGGATAGCTGACGCCTGGATAGCTGACACCCCAGTTTGGCATGAACTGCGTCATGATTATCAGTAAAGCCTTCACAACTTTCCTGCATCATACGAGGATTTTACTAGATCCTGTCGGTGATTGTCTCACGCAGATTCCTGGGCATGAGTTGCTGCATTGGCCGTGGTACTGCCCGCCAGGTGTTCTTCTGCCGTAAGAAAAGGTCTTGCAAGATTAGTTAGTCATCAGAACAAAAACGAAGGACGGGAGGGACATTGAGGGTCTCCTACCTCCAACTGCGTCAGCCTTGAAGTCCGCAGGATCCTGATACACCCCAAGTCGATATGCGCATAGTTCATGGCACAGGATTGCACAAGTGAGACACACCATCGTACCATTGACATGATTGATGAATTCCGGGTCTAGCATCCCAAGCTTTCTCTTGCCCTTGAAATCCTTACCATAAAGGGCGTCGGCAATCTGAGGCGCGAGGAACCGGAATGATATAAGCTGCATCCAGTTCATAGTCAGTCGTGATTGGATGTCCAGGTTGGGGGACGGGCGACGGGCGGATACACACCTCATACCCATTTGAGAGGCACATGAACCTGTCATCCTCGAGAAGGTATTCTACTCTACAAGCGATGGCTCTGGGGTCGCCCTGTAGTCCGTATAATTCCCATATATGATTGTTTATATAATGGACGAACTGCGCCCCCACGCCAGAGTGTTTTAGACGTATCTTTCATAGTTAGTGCAGCACCCTTTATGTTTGTGGCGTGTGACTTACAATGTCTAGACTCTTCGACGACCGTTCAATATTCCAGGCATCCGCAATCTCATCCTGCGCGCGACTCCAAACACTATGCACCTCAGACGCCGAAACAACCGGGTTCGGGAGTGGGTTACCATAAAGGGTGTACTGAAGAATCAGATCCTTTGCTACGCCTAGTATTTCCCACTCCACGCCTGGTACCGTATTTCGCCGCGAATTAATTACATGCTGGACAGACACACTTCCTCTTGTGTGTGTTCGCCTGGTGGACTCGAGCTCCTGATACCAGACGTTGTTGTACTAGGGACGCCAAGTGGGGACGAATACCGTGCTACGCTTGATGATGGGAATGTCGCCGGGAACAAGGTCCTACCGGGAGTTATGGTCATAGGGGCCGCGGGGGTCGGTGGGACAATTGCTGCCTCCGGTGAACCAGAGTTGGTCGAAATTCGCATAGTCCTTGGGCGCTTGTTTCCGTGTTTCTCCACCAAGCGTGGCTTACAACGATGTGTAGATATTGTCTTATCTGCACCACCGAGGTTCACTCCTTCTGGTTCGGTGTCCGGTTCAGTTTCGTTGCCCTGATGTGACATCTGATACTCATTGCTGCTATCGTCGCTGAGGGGGACGGGTTCCATATGCCCTCGTCCGTCAGCCTCCATTGCAGGTTCAGTATATGCTGTGGTCTGAATTGTGCTACTCCGGAGGCCCTTGGCCGGTCATGCTAGAAGGCGTCTCTCGATTGGTAGTGCGACAGAATTATGACCCGACGATTCATCACTATTGGAGCTGCCGCATTCGGTCTGTTGTGTTACTGATCTGGACAGCCTATCTGCTGGTACAACGTCGCATCTATGCCCGTTCAGATTGCCCCCTCGTGAAGTTGGCTGATTCGCTCCCATGGAGTCTCGTATGACATCGCGCCTTCGCCTGCTCAGATTGCCCACTTGTGGAGTTGGCTGACTCGACCCCATGGAGTCGGGTATCATGCCATGCCTGGGCCCATTAAGATTGCCTACCCGGGGTGCTGGCTGACTGCTGGAATTTGGATGCATGTTGGATATAGGACGGGTAGTGAACGTTGGTAAAGATTGGAGTCAATCTCATAATTTCATGTGTCGATTTTGGTGGAAGCAAGGAGTGAGTATTTTCCTTTCGTTGAAGAGGACACGTTAGGTTATATCCCTGTACGCTAGGATTTAGGGGTGTAGTAGGCTCACTTACTATCACTCGGTATGCAAGGGAGGGATGTGCCTACACAAAGGGGTTTAAACTTTCAAAGCCATATCCGTCGTTCAGGAATTAGGACTCACAGGTCTATCGTCAGAAATAATAGACAAGATGCTGGTGTCGCTAATGTCGCCGGACATGGAAAATCTAGCTGCAAGCTGTATCGGTTAGCGACGAGGGCTGTTCGCGAGACACTCACCATGCCAAAAGAGCATTAGGATCACTCTTATCTCCCAGCGTCGAATCATCACCACCAACCGAAACTCTATTCTAGGAATACAGTACTACCCTGTAAATAATCTGACGCAGGCGGGTAACGCCAGACCGGATATAACTATGCACAGAGTATCACTGGGTAAGACAGTTAAAGAATTGCCCACGATCGGTATTGGAATTATTGCCATCGTGGCCGCGCCCACGACGCAGACAATCGCAACATTGGTAGGGCACATCATACTGTCGTCAGGAGAGTTAGACGGGACGTCGGATGCAGGAGATTTCCCTATAAAATAGGGGTTTGAGATTGTGAAGCCTCAAGTTGGGCTTTGGAGCTGAAATTCAAGACCTCTATAAGACCCCATACAGGGGGGTCGGTTGTCAGAAAAAAAGGCAAAATCACGGTGGGGTCAATGTCGCTGGGCGAACACTAGCTACAAGCACCATGGGCTGACGACAAGGATGCCCGGGAAACACACTACTCCAAAAGAGGATGATGAGGAGTATCTACTCACATCTCCGAACTGCGAATCTGCTCCACTTAGCTCCGTGAAAACTTATTGAGAGGAATACAACCTTGTGGTTCACGCCGGACTGGACATAAGTATGCACAGACTATCACTCGGTATGAGAGTGAAAGAATTGCCTACGATCTATATTGGAATGATTGCCATAGTGGCGGCGCCCTCTGCTCTGAGAATGGTAACATTCATAGGGCACATTATACTGTCGTCGGGAGAACTACCTGGTACGCAGAGTCTGAAGGTCGAGATTTTCCCTACGAAATGTGGCTTTGGGATCGGGAAGGTTCAAGTTGGGCTTCGGAGCTGAAATCCATAGGACCCGACAGGAAGGTGTCGGGCTTCGGAAAAAAGTGGGGAAAATGATGGTGGCGCAAATATTGCCGGCTGTGCGAAAGCTAGCTGCAATTAGCATTGATTGACGACGAGGTTGCACGGAAAACACGCACCAAACCCAAAGAGGGTTAGGAGTATCTACTCCCATCTCCGAACAGCCAATCAGCACCACTCAGCACCCTGAAATCTGTATGAAAGGAATACACCCTTGTGAATAATCAGCCGCAAGCGAATCATGTCAACTAACGCGATGTTGATAAATACCGTAACTGGCAACGAGATTCTAAAAGTAGCGAATACCAGGCGCCAAAGTAAGGGGGTACAAGGAATTGATGACTATTATACAGGGGATAGGAACACGAAAATGTAAAGAATATAAGACATCGAGGAAGTGTGTCCCTGACACGAAAAGGTAAGAGAATACAGTACGTCTTGGAAGCGTGTATATGTAATCTGGAATTTTTGGGGTGGCGTGAAAAAAATAATGGGGAGGTGGCAAGAATGTTGCAGTTCATGTACTGTGACGGCCTCGACGGCCTCTCCCACGTCGGGGGCAGTGTTGGTCTGGGGTTCAGGTTTGTTGTGTGGTTTGCGGGCTGGGCGTGTGGGCCGTATTGGTTGCATTTGCGGGGCCGGTATCCCGAGATCCCCCTAGGGCAATTTGCTGGAGTGGGTCGGGGTTTCTGGTATCATGAGGAAGGCTCGGCGTAGGCGCAGGAAAAGTGGTGGCTGAGTGAGAAGGGTTCGGAGGAGGGGGGGTAGACCCTGCTCGAGTAAACGTCTCAGTCACAGGGGTAGGGGACTTGGCCCAATGAATATCGTGATCTTCTGGTGGTTCTGATTCGGCAGCAGGTGTGTCTACAGTCCCGTCGTGCCCACGCCCTGGGCCACGATACTCTCTAGTCCTGCGCGCCACTGCTCCCGATCCTGGTCGGGGCGCTACAGCCTCTTGTTCAGGAGTTTTCAAGAGTTTTGCGAGCCAGGGATCCTTTTGAACAATAGCCCTCAGGACTCTGGCCCACTCCTTCTCAGATGTCCCAGTGTCTGAATCCCTGTGTTGTCAATCCCCGGTATGTCTACCTGGTGGATCTCAGACGGGAGAATAATCGCTCCCTGAGGTATTCCCACCCTGCGATTCACCGCTGTCCCCGTTGTCGTCCTAGATATATGATTAGATAAGATGTTGAATGAAAATAAAAGAAAACTTACTTCGTCACCTTTAATAATGTCTCTACCACGGCGATCACAAGTGGGAACCTGTCCCGGCGGCACCCGATTATCGTTGTGGTAACCCTGATGGAAATTGTCTTCGTCTTGGCTGCCGGTGCCATCATTGAGACACTCGTCGTCGTCGTCCCCGGCTCCGAAGTCATCCCACAGCCCCTACCAGTCCCAGGCCTTACGATCGAAAAATGGATGTCTAACGGAGGCTAGCGCGGGGTTTCATCTCGGCCCTCTCCCTGATCCTGGCGTGACTCCCGGACCAGGAGATCAAGAGGATCTTTGCCAGAGTTAGCAAGCAGCCATACCCGGATGTCATTGTCTGTATATAAAAATATGAGCTCCGAGAGGTGGAGGGAGTCAGACGGTCCCCGGCGAATAGCGCAGGCTCCTTGCCTCTTTGCGCCGAAGAGATATCGAGGATATTGGAAGGGGTCCTCCACATGTTGTTGCTTCACAACGCCGAGTAGGGATTGCAAGTTCGGGGATGCTAAGACTCCCCACGCAATCCCTCCGGCCGAGTCTTCGTCATACCCGGGGTAGTGCAAGAAGGGGTGCCCTGCTTTCGTTCCGCCTGTTCGTCAAATAATGTGGATCCTGATTGGCCTTGGGCAGTACGGAGTGCCCCAATTCTATTTGGCCACTGGAAAAAGTGTGACTACTAGTCGTAGAATCTCATAATGTAAATGGGGGCGATCACTTACTAGGAACATCACAGACTTCTGCATCTATTGGATCCTCTGCCAGTTCCACATGGAGACGATCGTTCGTCGCCGGAAGCTTCCTGGCTGTGGCCCTATCCAACACAGTTATTTGATGTTCGACTTCATCCACGTCTTGGGGGCAGTGGTTTGTTTTGATTAATTTAATTCGGCCTTTGACAGGCGTGAGGGAGCGTGCGAAACTGAGTACAGGGTCCATTTAGGTGCCAGTCAGACTCGTAGGGTTCCACCCGACCACCGTGATGTATGCTTTGACTTGTTTGCGCCATCCCGTGTACGCAGCTGTAGGCTCGTGAGCATTCCAGAACCCACACCAGCTTTTAGTGTAGGATATCTCCCCATAGCGCCCCCTGATTCCAGGTGTGGTTAGCTCGCAAATTTCTAACATATGGGTAGTATGTTTGACCCTCACCTCGAATCCTCCACGGCTGGCTCAAAAGGTCGTCTTGCACCGGACATCAATCAACGAGGATTGAAGTTAAAATGTTAGATCATAGCTGGACTTTCTGGAATGTGTGATCATGCTAAACAGAGATGATTTCTTACGTCCTTATCGCCTCACCGGCAATGGCAGCTGCACGAGGATGGCTTTTTCGGCGTTTTGTGCGGGTGGCGTCAACTCCCGGGGGCTGGATTGTGTGGCGTCTGGGAATAACAGAAACGTTAAGGTAATGCGCTCTTAAATTGATGAAGAGATAGTCCTTACTTTGACCTTTCCCCCGAGGAATGCCTTTTTCTCAATGGAGCCATTTGATAAACGGACGTGGGGAGAAGATGTGTGGAAGTGAATGCTAGACGGATGGTGTTGAGGGGAAGGATCGGCGGTAGGTGGCCTTGTTATACTACGCGTGGACAACAACATGTGCGGCGCTGTGGGCGTCTCGGACTGTGGGAACTTCGCCAGGCGTTTGTGTGTGTGAGGTTCATTCTGTGATAGCCCTATGAGGTACGATGTGGTGTGTCGTCAATCGGCAAGATCCCACCCCTCTGACGATCAGACAAGGGTTAGAGCCGCAATAAGAGCCATATCGTCAATGGCAGAAGTCTTAGCGCACAAACGTCGACAGTTTACCGGAACATCACATTCTGCACATATATGGGAGGGGAACACGATCTAGAAAGAACAAGACTAAACATCGCTTTGAGCTACACACACAATGATCAAAGGATAAAAAGGAAAGGAAACAATCACTGACTCTTTGAAATAACAGTCCAGACAACTAATCCACGGCTCATCTAGGTAGACATTGCCGCTAGTCGGCGCGCCATCGAATCCATCAGTTCTCCTGTCAAGTTCTCCTGACCAGCACTCGTACGCACACTCTTAGACTTAGGGTCCTCTGTGTTCTCGGTGTTGAAACAAGGACGACGTTTCCGCGTCTCCTCGGATCTCCAATACTCCTTGATAGGGTAATTCAAATCACATTTTTCACGCCTATCATGCATGCGATAATCCTCATCGAACTGTAGGCCATGGAGGGGGTCATCTTTGCCTTGAGCCGGGCGATGGAGGATGTTGAATGGTTGCTGTCGATTCTGCTCAGTCAACGATTTGGCGAGAAGGGGGATACAATTCGCCGGCCATTTAGCGTGTCCTGCAGGTGGGCGTGGCAATATTGTAAAGAGGATCTCACTTCCATGCGCAGAGTCTGAGAGGCCCGAGGACGACGCGGATGCATGAGAGGTATCATCCTCAAGCGCGTCGTCTGTATGACTACCCTCCCGATAAGCAGGTCTGTCCTCGAATAATTCTCGGGAATGCATCTGGCCTATACGTTGTGCCAGAACAGGGCCTGGCTTCGGACGTCATTTTGACTGAGATTTTCGACTGTCCTCACCGCCAGGGTGTCTTGCCGCTCTGAACTCCGATCACGGTAACAGTACACCATGAGATCCAGCATGCCATTGAGCATCTGATTTGAAAGGAGCCAAGCTCTTACGGTTTCATCGCTGTCGATGAAGACATAATCCATTCTATCCAACTCTAGCATAGGAGACTTAGGTAACCTTCTACGCCCTTCGCCTGTAGCGCCAAGTATGTAGTGGATTTGGTGGTGAGGTACGGATCTGTAAATCATAGCTGACATTCCACGGATGTCATAGGAATCCAACTCGGCGAACACTACCCCATTGACATGAGGGGGACGCCAATGGAGTAAGTTATAGTTTGGGGCGA
>Ga0307509_10004291_pt1 | contig 20747 bp, 21 predicted proteins | sample 10_EM_MG_FD_202245 | JGI IMG/M metagenome (GOLD analysis project Ga0307509, IMG submission 202245) | Populus trichocarpa ectomycorrhiza microbial communities from riparian zone in the Pacific Northwest, United States - 10_EM | ecosystem: Host-associated > Plants > Roots > Unclassified | place... | reverse complement strand
TCTATTCCCAATGGTCCCAAACCCCCTTCGTCTATGCCAAATGGCCCCATACCCGCTACGCCCGTTCACAACGGTCCTGGGCACATTCCTGGCGCTCCCGGACCTGCTACTTCCGTCCCCAATGGTCCTGGACCGGTTACACCCATTCCCAACGGTCAAGGTCCTCCCGCATCCAACCCCAACGGTCGCGGGCACCCCGCATCTAACCCCAACGGACCAGGACCCGCCACGTCCGTTCCCAGTGGACCAGGGCCAGTTACACCAGTCCCCAACGGCCCCGGACCCGCTACACCTGTTCCCAATGGTCCCGGACCTGCTTCGTCTATTCCAAACGGTCCTGGGCCCGCTACGTCCGTTCCCAACGGTCCTGGCCACAACCCCAATGGCCCCGGGCCCGCTACGCCTGTTCCAAACGATCCTAAGCCTACCACTTCTATTCCAAACGGTCCCAAGCCCGCCCCTTCCGATTCCAACGGTCCCAAGCCCGCTACTCCCTCTCCCGATGGTCCCAAACCCGCTACTCCCTCTCCCGATGTTCTCAAACCCGCTACCCCCTCTCCCAACGGTCCCAAACCCGCTACTTCCATCCCTAACGGTCCCAAGCCAGCTGCTTCCATCCCTAACGGTCCCAAGCCAGCTGCTTCCATTCCTAACGGTCCCAAACCCGCTACATCCGACGGATGCAGTGAAACCGTCCCCAACGGCCCTGTTCCCACCCACGTTTGAGGCTGATTACTGATTATTTTAGGGCATTATGTGCTATGCATCGTGCCTCATAGTTTAAGCTTGGACTCTTTATACCCGTTGATATCCGACGAAGAAGCTCGCATTCGTCGGTCTTCTATCTCAGACACTCGTTTATCCCATATTTTCCGAACCTGTCGCGGATACTCGTAATCCAGAAAACAATAAAACCACGTTTTGACCGGGCACCGTAATTCAAGTGTGAAGCTTCCACCGAGTGTCGACCGTGCTGAGCTACCGAGAGCAGCTTACTGGTATAATTCACATACCGGGCGTATATTTATTCCACACTTCTGCGCCTAACATGCGTCGGACTACGCACAAGACCCACGCTGTGTTCGCTTTCTCAACATAACTGTAAGGGGGGTTGCCTTTCGTGCTCCCTGGATTAGGTGTCGATTCTCGTCGTGTAGTAGGACCTCAACTTTTCATGGACACAGGGCGAGCAAATGTCGCAGCCATGGTGGAAGAAAGTGCTGCCCTGTCCAAATGTTCAGAACCAAACCGGCGGCACCCTAACGGGATTAAGGAAACCCACGATTGTGATCGCCTCTATGCTCACTGGGGCGTACTTGGCTGGGAAGAAGCCAACCCGCAGCCACTCAAGAACGTCTGGATTTCACGCATCGCGAGCTGGAAGCTCGATCTGTTGGGAGTGCACCACGGAAGCAATGCTGACAGTTCGAAAACTAGATAAAGGGTTCAGCGAAATTCACGTTGAGTGCATTAAGCCCGTCTCTGTAACCGTGCAACTGACGGGCTTCTCATCCTAGGCACTGGGGTAGAATACTAATTCTGTCGGTCACCAGTCCTCTCTAAGTCGCGGCCGTTCGTGTGCGCGTTGATTTTCCCCCCTCATACTTCGCGTGGTTCAATCAATCTATTCGGCCCAGAAACCATCCCTGTCTCCTCCAACGTGACTGTACCCTGAGGTCATTGGCCTCGGTTGCCAAATCTCCACCGAGGTTACCGTTCCCGGCGGTCCCGTTTCCACTGGGGTGACCGAGCCCAACTTCGTCCCACTGAAGTCGCCGTCGTCCATGAATCCGCCCCGACTGAGGTAACTGCCCGGACGAGTCAAACAGAACCCGGGTGACCCCTTCACGACCAAAGTGACGACCCACCACACCCACGATCCCCAGGTAGTCATAGTTGTACGGGGTCGCGCATTTGGTTAGGGGGTGGGAAAGGGGGCACCCTAAGACCCACGCTGTCTAACCGATGCTCATGGCATTCGGAAAAGGCACCAGGAAGTCAGTGACATTGATGATAACGAGAATTCTGCTGGGATTCCCGGCTGGATCATGACCGGGTACTCACGTCTCTACCATCTTTGAGGATATTGCCGGACCTCGGCGGGTGCCCCCTGCAACAAATCCGCCACGAACTCTAGCGGTATTGAAGGCACCATGGACTTGAACGCCAGCCTGGGGGGGGTTCCGGGTGGAAGGAATAGGTGAGCCTCACGACATGCAGATTGAAATTGATAACTCGTTCGTTAGCAAACCAGATGGGTGTTCGCTCCAACATCGAAGTCTCGGTTTGTACCACTCTCGAGAGAGTACACCCGAGTTCGAAACGAGACCCTACAGTGCCCCGGGGCCAACCGTTGTCGTTGAGAGCTGATCGATTTGACCAGCCAGCGGATGGGACGGACCGGACATCCAGTAAAATCGTCGCTAAGTATAGGCCTAAGAAATGAAAGAAGCCTAGTCTGCAGTTCTCGTCATCTCCGTCCATATTCAGTTACTTAGCAGTGGGTGGAGCTGGTCGGTCCAAGGGGAGGGAACGCAAAAGGACGTGAATGAACAATGAGAAGTCCTCTTGCTCACCTGCCAGGTGCATCGGTGATTTATGTATCCTTCTCGCCCACCAAATTCGGAGCTCCAAGACAAGCGAGAGGACCAGAGTCCCATAGAGACGGGTAGTACGGACAAGATTCATGCGCAGTTCACGGTGATGATACCAGAACACGCGTGGAGTTCTATTCTGGTTTTTGTGTCTTTCACCAAGGTGAGGGTCCGGGGTCACCACCACTCTTGCGCTCTCTCGAACCTTCTGTATGACCGAAGGAATGATGCAATCACGGAGGTGTGTTGCCCATCAGTAGGGGCGGTCAACAGCCGCGAATCACCATGTGCGTAGACTGGCCGCGAATGTGCGCGAAACACTCGGTCTTATGTACCCAAGACAGCTGGTGGGTTGTGGTAGACGCGGCGAAGGCGCGTTCAGCTGGACGCGGCGGCCGACGAGATAATTGACGATAAGAACAAATCAATTGCCAAAGCGAAGGGCGTTAATGAACCCCGCAGCGGCCCGCGAATAACCCAGGACGGTATCCCTAAAGTCCTCGAGAAAACCAGGATAAATCAGGGGTAAATCCCGTCGTGGTCCCAACACCGAGCCGAGCTCATCACTTCCAGGCGACGACCACAAGTACGAACGTCCATCAGACACCAGGGACGGGTTTCACAACCGGTGTCAGGGGTCTCGGTTGTTGTTGCTTCGGAGATTGGCGGAGGCGCAATAAATACCGCCTGGCGGGAAGTCTGTTGGAGTTCGCCCCCCTCTCCCCCGACCCTCATCTTCCAGCCCAACAATGAAGTTGTTCTCTGTCGCCGCCCTCTTTACCGTCATCGCGTCCACCGCGAACGCTTTGATTGTCAACACCCCGTAAGCTCCTATCTGACCCATCGAAATCCGTGCTGCGCGCTTACCTCGAGCTGCTGCGCGTCCACGCACCAGGCCGAATGTTGTCCAATGTCAACCTGTCCTCATCACTTGGGATCCTCAAGGCAGCGCTGGTGAGTTTTCGACACGCCGTCCCCCCACTTCGCAACGACGTGGTGTTTACCCCTCAATTTCCAGGACCATTCTTCTTGGTTGGTTTTCCACTCAAACCCCCCATCTCACCCAAACTAACCCACTCGCGTTTTCCGCGCGCAGAGCGTTCACCCTGGTGACAACCCATCTGGCCCCGCCCTCTTCTCATGGGAGGGTCTGACCGGTACCTCGTTCACCTGGGTTGTTCCCGTCGCCTCTGGGACAAGCCTTGGGTTGTTGCTCCGTGACTCCACCGGTGCTTCTTCACAGTCCGCCCCTTTCACTGTTCAACCTGGTTGTAAGCGCGATTTAGCTCATCTTGCGGAATTACCACATACTTAGACTCATCGTTCGCAGCGACCACCAGCTGCCCGGCTTCTTCGAGCTCTGTCAGCTCTGGTACCTCCTCCTTACCTTCGGGCAGCAGCAGTAGCAGCAGTAGCAGCAGCAGCAGCTCCACCCGTACCACCACCACGACTACTACCTCTTCCACAAAGCCCCCTACTCCCACCTCCACCCCCACCTCGGTTCGTCCCACGAGCACTCCTTCTCCCAGTCCCACCAACACCGCCGGTGGCAATGTCGGAGGAGCTCTCAACAACGCCGTTGGGTTCGGCTCCGCCGGTTTCTTGGCTGCCCTTGTCGGTGCCGTCTTGGCTTAAAATGGACATTTCACTACGCGGACAGACTCTTCTTCTCGACTTGACATATCCTACCTCATGATGGACTTGAACATGTGCACATCCACCTGGTGTTCGCGATTACCCTCTTTTCACCCTTTCCATCTGTTTACAGACAGGAATAGCGATCCACCCACTTTCCGTGTTTCTCGATTTTTCGATTACTCCTTGACACTTTCCTATCCTCTTGCCCGCGTTGAGTTTCTATGAACCCACCTAGCCCAGCCCCCATTGCTAATGTTGTAGTCGGTTGATGTTTGACATCGCTTGTGTCGTCGTACGCGTGTGTACCACCCTAGCCCAAGTTTGAATACAGTGCCAACGAGAGGGGTTGCCTGTGCCAAACTGAGCCTTGTGCGATCGTCAAAATGGAAGGCACAAGGCTGAAAGATGCTGTGCCGTTTTCGAAGCTGAGGGACGAAGGAGATCGGGGGATGAAATGAAAGATGATGATTTCAACTCAATCTGATCAAAACGTAGAAGTTACACTCAAGTTGGCACTGCGTGGGATTGCATATCCAGCCCGGCATACTGACGCCAACGAAACCGTTCTTGTGGTGGTCGGGTGCGGGTCCGCAAGGTTGATATTTGGTGTGTTGTGTTGCTGGGCGAGCTGAGCCTCTCGGCCGGTTGCGAGTTAGGGTGCCTCAATCGATCGATCCTCGAAAGCCAAGGGTATGCACATGATGAGATGGGGCCACTATTACTCTCCTTCGTGCTCCTCCTCCACTGCCCTCAGGAACTGCAACATCTACAGAATGTGAAAATGTGGTGAGTACCACATCGACTGAAGTTATCGAGCACGCTTACGAATTCGTGCCGCTTTTGGCCTGCTCTCTTGCCCGGCTCCGTCTTCAAACGGTCTTTGATATGCAAGAGCTTGTCGTGGAAGTGCTGGATGGCTGATGTAGCTTGCAACGGGTCACCCTGTGGGACGTGCAACGGGCTAAAACACAATGTATGCGCGTCAGTCGCCGAAAAACATTCTGCTTTCCGTTTCGTGGGGACTTACTTTGAGGTAACGGCTGTGTAGGCAGAGCACCTCATGATTCCTGGCGACCGATGTTATTGTTGGTACCTCACCCACCAACCCCAGATTGTGTACGCACCGAAGGCACCAATAGCATCTAGCCTATCTGCGTCCTGGACGCAGTGCAACTCTACACACTCATCGTGCCACGAACCCCATTTTCCCTCTTGCCTAAGTTTCTTCTCGGTGGTCCAAGAAACGTTCGTAACGATATCTGCGATGAGCCTTGCCCGTTTCCCGCCTTCAGCGAGGAGCCCCACAGATGGACGCCTTGCATCCAACTCTTCGAACATGGGGAGGAAGAACGCGTATGGATCGGAGGAGAGCGATTCTGGGACGTATTTCTTGTCGAGCACATCGTGAAGGAGGGCGGAGAGCTCGATCACCAGGAGATCGGGCGAGCGAGAGGAAACGGATGGGTCAGAGGCCAGTCTTAGTGCGGTCTTGCGAACGCGTTGGACTGTATACGTGGCACGAAAGATGGTGGATGAGATAGTGTTTTCTCCTTCGCCATCTGTCGAGCCTACCGTGAAGGGCGTCGTGAGAGGGATCATACCGAGCCATGGTTCCGACCATGAAGACTTCAACGGTTTTCAGAATGGCAGCTTCGTCCGAGGTAGGGTACATTTTGGAGATGAGGGGTGTTGGCGGATGCGGCGCCTCCTGGTCGTGATTTGAACGAAAGAGATGAGAAAATCAGATGGTCATGCTGGCTGTTTCCACGCAACACTGGGAACGGATTGGCCACTCGATGGCATCGTGGTTAGTCGAGTGAACTCCAGAGCCGGCGTAAGGAATGGGGAGAGGTAAGGGTGCGGAGATGTCTCGGAATGGCGCTGGTGGCAGGTGACACGCGAATTCCCCTCCCTCACGATGACGTTCAGCGTGTCGCGTCGATTCCAGCGAACGTTCCTCCTCCTCTCCGCTGTAGCATGTGTCCAAATCTACTCCGTTCTCGCAAAGTCTACTATCCTGGCTGATAAACCAATATACGTGAGCAGCTGTAACGCCCCTTGATTCGCGGTCTAGGTTAAACCTTCGTGCCGCTCCATTCTTCGGAATCCTACGGAACCGCACCCCCATAGGAGACAGAGATTCAAGAATGCTCGACGGTGCAAAGGCTTTCTAAAATAAAAGCTGAACTGGACGAAGGCGAGTCTCCCTTGTTGAGACAGATCTTTGCTGTCCTGTTCCCCTTCGGACCTGGCTGGAATTCTGGTGCGCATTCTTTTCTCCCGTAAAGCTTGAAGTTCCACCGTGACCGAGCACTTCGTGCACGCTGCGTTTTATAGTGCTCGGAACTTTCTACATCAGCTCGTACGCATTCTCTTGACATTGCCGGGGATTGACCAGCGTCCCTTACTTGGTCTTCAAAGCGTTCCGAACTTCATCCTCGCATTCATACCCGCACAAATCAATGGAGATACCTTGAATACCATGACCGCATTTGCCGTACGTTCTCAACTTGCTCTTCGTCCTAGTGACGTAGTCCCGATACCTTGGATCCAGGTTGACTGACTCGTGGTCTACCTAGACGGGTGGATTGCTCTCTGACGTTTTTTTGCATCTCGTCCCACATTCATTTATGGGTGAAAATCACGGCGTGCACGTCCTCATGGTGGAAGACAAACGGAATATCATCATTGGGTACTGCCTCAACAACAGAGCGAGCTAAGGAATCTCTGACCTGGGTTTAGTCTAGCCATCTTCGTTGGATTTGGTTCGTTCTTCATGATGGAGAAGACCCTTCGTGTTCTAGGTTCCGAGGGAGGGGGCCATTCTCATTCCCACTCACATTCCGTTGAGGGATCTACTGGTCACTCCTCTGGGATCGAGGTCTCCCACGGGAACGGCGAACTCAAAGCCAGGAAAGAAAAGAAGGAGCACGAAGAAGAGGAAGAACGAGAGCAGGAACGTTCGTCGCAGAACGGTCACTCCAAGCTATCTGCTTACCTCAATCTGTTCGGCGATTTCGTTCATAACATGTTCGTGCCCCACCCTTCCGTTTTCTTTCCTATCGTGTGGCTCATTCGAACGTTTCAGCACTGACGGCCTCGCGTACGTGTTTTTTACCCCCCTCGTTTGATCCTTGAGTACAATTCAAATTGACCCCCATTCATTAAAGCATGGCCGCTTCCTTCTACTCTAGTCCTCTGATCGGAGCTACGACCACGCTCGCCTGCTTCGCACATGAAATTCCTCACGAGATCGCGGATTACTCGATCTTGATTCGGAGTGGGTTCACCAAGAGACAGGCCATGCAGTCTCAGTTCGTAACTGCCATCGGTGCCTTTGTGAGTGCGGTGAAAACACGCTTGGTCACACGCTCACCGGTCCTCGTTCATCTCCTCCTTTGGATTGAACGGACGGCCACCAGATCGGGTAAGGTCTACACCTCAGAACCCTATATTTGCTTCGGACCGGGGATGCTAATGTTGATTTTATTGCGCTCCTGGATCGGACCTCACAGGACATTCATAGGAATTGCGATCCACAACCTGTCCGCTTCCGGGGACGAAGTCACCGAACAGGGCGATCTAGTGGCCGCGCTCAAGGGTGTGGCGGCTGGAATTCTGGGCACTACGGTCCAGATGGCCGATCTGGTGAGTTGTTCCCACCCCCCCGTTGCGTACTTCGTATTTGTTTAACCGAACGAAGGTGATTCCTTTTGTTGCCGGGGGGTTCCTGTATATTGGAGCTGTCGCAGTTTTGCCAACGTGCGTTCATTGTCCTAACGTCAAGCCTCCCCTCTTTCGCCCGCTGACCCATAGAATTGGACTCCCATCACAGGCTGTTGGAAGAGAGTAGAAGCGGGAAGCAGGCCTTACGGGAGGTGAGCGATTCGCGACCGTCAGTGGCCCATCTCTGACAAATTGTACGTTTGCCGTGTAGTTTGCTGCGATGGCATTCGGGGTCGCGTGCATGTTCCTAGTGGCGTGAGTCTGTTTATTGCTGGTACTGAGATCGTATGAGATTGATGGTTCGTGCTCTAGCTGGAATGAGTAGGCTGTGACGCAGGATGACGGGCTGCGTGTCGTCGATAGCTTAGTGGTAATTTGTGTTGAATATTTATTCTTTACGGATCGGCGTCCGATACCTCCGGCTTGTTAAACATTCTTGGAACCAACGTGCGTGGTCCCGTTGGCTGGGATACTTGCGTCCCAGTCGAGTGTGAGCCTGGCACACGACTCATCCTCCTTGTCCCTTGTTTTATCTTTTTCCACTCTCATTATCAATTTTCTGCCCAGATATAAAAGCCCCCTTGCCCACCCTTTTTTTCCCCTTTTTTTCACTGCAAAACCACCCACCACCCCGGAGATATTGTTTGCCCTCTTCATCAGCCAAATAGGCGACGCATGGTGGTTTAGTAAACCAAGCGGGTCCCTTCCTAGTCTGCCTTTTGCCTGCGGAATCACGCCCTCTACTCTTCTTCCGGAACCATCACCAACCAAACAACAGGACATCCTCTCCCCCCCACTCCCCACTCCCACCTAGACACCCCCTTCTCCCCCGACTACCAATGGGCGACAACAAGGGTAACAAGGGTCGATCTTCGCCACGGGTCGTGTGCTGTGCGATCCCCATCTCAAGAGCGGCCGGAAAAGTCCTCATCGTCTCGAGCCGTAAACGTTCGGACCACTGGGTTTGTAAGTCGCGTCACCGTACTCCACCCGTTGTTCGCTCTCGGACTCGTTGCTGACTGTGTGGCCCCCACTTGGTTTATGATCCGGTCGCGGCTCCCCCACCCCTCTCCTCTTTGTTCCTCGACCCCTGGTTCCTCTCCGACCACTACGCGGATGATCCATCAATAGTGCCCAAAGGAGGTTGGGAACCAACGGATGGAGTGCTGGAAGCAGCGGCGTCAAGAGAAGCTTTGGAAGAAGGTCTCCTCCTTTGTCCTCTTGCCCGCCTCCCAACTTCCTAACCCATTTGGCCCCGCTTCTTCCCTTCCATGCTTTTTGCATACCCGGAACATGCGCGTCTGGTTTTACGTGCGCGTGCCTCACCGATATGCCGATACGTTATACCAAAACGTCATCACCGATGCGGCCTTGAACTGTGTCCACCCGATCTCTCACATCTCTGGCCTCACGCGCCGCCCGTCAATTCCCGTTCCACCCGGTCTACGTCCCTGTCACACTCGGACGAAATGAAACAATAGCGGGAGTGCGTGGCAAGATTACGAGATTCGTGACGACGATCAACTCGGCGTCGTCGACGTATCATTTCTACGAACTGGAGGTCTACACTCTTGACAAAGAGTGGCTCGAATGTAAAGAACGGCAGAGGGAGTGGGTCGATTATGGGGAGGCCCTCCGACGGATATCGTGGAAGAAGGAACTCGCCCAAGGCCTCATGCTCTCGTCTATGGCCCCTCGGTGATCCCGGTTATTGAGCGGGCCCTGATCGTGTTTAGTTTTGCTCGTGGTGAGTGTCTCATCAGACCGTTCCCGCCCAGGGCGGCGCGCTTGTGTCGCCCCTGCGTTGGCCCGCTTCGGTGTCACTGCCCTTTTGGTCTCATGCTCACGTTCCCTATTGCAGGACAGTCGCGGCACTTTCTGTGTTTGTATTGTGTGTTACTCGCTCGGGGAGGCAACGAGGGAGGAGATCTCTTGGCCGTCTGTTCTTTGGTGATGGCCATTTTCACATCATCTCCTATTCAGAGCGTGGTCGGACCTTTATCGGTTTCGCCAGATGGTTTTATTCCTTCCATCCCCTTCCCCTCACACGTTTGTTTTCTCGCCAAGACTTTTTCCCACCTGACCCCCACTCGATCCACTCACCCCTGGCATTCATCTCATCCATTCTATTAACTCACCCAGTACTCGCTTTGTTGTGTGGCTTCGTTTTTTTTTTTTGCGTCCGCCTGCAAGCAGTATATCGTCAAAAGAAGTTTATCGCATGTTCCATAATTATAGCCAAGATAGCTTAGAGTTCACTCAACCAGAAACGCGCTTAGTCGGGTCCCCCATCCCCTCCACTTTTTCGCAGTGTCCCGGTTTTCGTTTTTGTTGCCGGGAGTTTGGGGATCGACGTCATCGCCTTGCCGCTGAGTGCCAGCGTGAGCTTATCTTAGATCCAAGATATCTTGGCTCTCGACCTTGATTCTGTTCCATGCCAATTTGCCATCGTCTCGCTTCAAGAAAGACTTCGGTTGTTTGACCCTGCTAGTCCCCATGCATTGACCCGAGGTCTGCTGGCTGTTGCGTCAATATCGCACCTCCCTTTAGCTGTGTTGCATCACGAAGGTGCGTGCCCTAGGCGTTCCGACTTGCAGGGTTCATTGAATTTTTTGACAGGAGCTGATGATGGATCGATGATCTCTTGGGGTGAAAAATGAAGTCTGGAAAAACGAACGTCCCTGAGGCGTGAGAGTGCTCGGAACTTGCACTTTGCTCGTGTAGACCAGCAGGACGTCTCGAGTCCTGTGTGTATGTGTCAACGATCATCAGGTTCATCGCTCGTGCTGTTTTGTGTCGCCAACGTCATGGGTAAACCTTAAGCTTGAGCTTGATGGTTAAACGTTCGAGTATTTCCGGGGAATGGCCGACGACGAGATGAGTTTAATCGAACAGATCGTCGACGATCTTTTCGGTTTGGGCCTTCGAGTAAAGTTGTTTGCCCAAACGGTATTATGCAAAACTTTGGGACGTCATCCGCATTTTTTTTTCTAACCCGATGGCTGTGCTTTTGGTAAATCCCCGGCTCCTTGCATGACTCGGGTAAGTGCTGCAAATGATATGGTGCCGTCCGTACTTTCTGTTAGCTTGCTTACCAGGTTGGTCCCGTTGCTTTGCTATTGGTGAGATTTTGGGCAATTATTGCGGTTGTACTGTGTATACCCAGGTTGGATTTGCGACGTGAGAAACATGGGACTCAACCTAGGGATACTGCCAGAACCCAAAACGTCCCAATGGCACTGAACGCGTCAGCTTCCTACTCTCGTCCCCTATGCCGTGACTATTTTTCCCGACAGGGGTGTGGTCACCATATTGCGAGGTCTGAATAACATTAGTTGATCAAAAGTCCGAGGTTCACAAGTACTGACCCGCATTTCTCCGCCCCTCCGGTGGGGAGCATTGTGGCTGGGGTTAGGATCCTGGTGCTCGGTGGTGATGAGGATATCCTCGTGGCCCGCAGTGGCAGCCCTGGCCGTCATGTACGACCACGGGCTCGGGTCTTGCTCCTGTGTGAATGAAATCGAGTACCACAGCCACCGAATCGTAGTCTCATACGTACCTTAGCTTATGGCTGATTATGACCGTGTCGTTCCGTCGATAGTTGTGTTACCCCAGGGAGAGAGCAAACGCTCGGCGTGTTCAACCACTATGCAGTACACCCCGAGGTGGTTCATCAATCCTCCTCTGCCCAGAAAGTCTGAGGGTGTTTCCCTTGCATTAGCAAAACAACTAACCCTTTACAGCGTCTCAAAACCTCACAGGGAGTGCTCCCTTGCCGCAATAGCTTCTGTAGGGTCTACCCAGCCAGACTGGGGGACATATGGCAGGGGAACCACTCAAGCCTCTGGCCCTGGTGCGGGCCGTCTCGGGCAAATTGTCCACAGGCGATCTCATGATCAGTGGCCCTGGAAGTTACCAATAATCGTGGACCGGATCGTGAGTAGATTCGGGACGTACCCAGTCAGGAATTTAGGGCGGTCCAATCCCGCACAGGACACAGGAGCGTGATGTGTCGGGAAAGCGCCAGAAGAGGCTCCCTTCACCGCATGAAGTGCATCGCACCCACGAGATCCAGAAAGGGTCAATGTCGCTTGCGGTGCCTAACACTTCATCCTCTGCGAAACCAATCACGTTGAGGCGGAGGAGGTTGGGTGGGCCTGATAAGCCGCCGATCGGCGACTCCCGGAAACGCTCCCCCCAAATGCGGCATCAGACTCCAGGCGACAGTCCGAGTGGACGATAGGTGCGATTTCTGTTCCATGCCAAAACGAACCCCTCTTCGGACTAGTGCTGGAAAGAGGAACGTTTGGGACGTCGGCGCGACCAATCAAACCCCGTCTAGCTGCTAGGTCTCGTCACTGTCGGAAACGTCACCCCACTGGGAGTCGATTAACACGTCCGCCTCGTGGGTCGAAAGTGGACTCGCCTCCCATCCTTTCACGCTGAGTGCTTCAGCTGAAGGCCAAGGAGGGTCGGGTCCGGTGGAGTGATTAGCCAATACGGCTCATCGTGTGGGGGCACCACATCTTGAGGTGCTCAATGTGAGGAAGGGAGTTAATTCCAGGACACCACCCCGGAATGGCCCTCCAACAGACCAGGGAGTTTTCGGGACCTGTACTTAGCGTGAGGCCCAACGGATTGAACCGACTACCAGTGCATCGGCCGCCAGCCGTGATGGCACCAGTGTTAGTAAACGAATGGGGCGCGGGCGATTGTCTCGGTAGGGAACGAATTCTCTGCGTGCGCAAGTGCCCTCAGGTGAACAAGCGCGAGTCGTTGCCAAAGCGCTTCGTCGGTAGGCTTGATGTGGGAGCGCGCCGCGACCTAACGTGAAGGTCAGGTAATTTATACAATCATTACAGCGGTTCCCGAAAACCTTGCGGCGGAAGGTGTCAGCGGAAGCGTTGTTGATCTATACACGCCCGACGTCTCTTTGGGATGGGAGCGCTGGAGAATCCTCTATCGGGATCAGCCGGTCTTTCAAAATTTAACGCTTACGGCCACGATCTGCTCACGCGAGTCGGCGTACAGTGCAAAATGCAAACGGAGGCACCGTCTTCGGATTCTGGGTGAACCTTTCGAGACATCGTGAGGTTCATACGTTCGTTTGCGCCCACAGGATATTCTGTGGTGAGTACTCGCAAGACATCCAGAGCAGAGCAATTGAACAGTCTCTCCGCCAGTGCCGGAACGGGGCTCGTTACTGCCTGACTCACAGGATCTAAGGCCTAGGGATCATATGTCGACCCTCCGAACCCCGGTTTTATCAATGGAACCGGGCGTAGATCAGACTCCGGCTATCGGCCCCACTTTCAAATCCATCCCGTTTCCGTGCTCAGAGTTTTGCGGGCGGAAGAGCGGCGCCGGCAACGGCCTTTCGACCTTCAATCCGTCAGTGCTTCAAGTTCCAGCACCGGAGCCAGCGGGTGTGTTGTCACAGGTTTCGTCTCTCACCTTCTGGGGGGTTTCGGGTTGTCCTGGCCCCGAACACCTCTCGGACCACGTTATTTTTCCCGCTGCCCCGACGATACGGCGAATATTGTAACCCTCATTTGAAGGCAACCGACCTGGCGATTGGTAAGTACGGTGGTTGCAGGATCGGCGTTCATCGTTGACCCAGTGTGGGTAGATTGAAACAATCCGGGGGGAACGGTCGGATGCATAAGCGAGGTCGCTCTCTCAGTCACTTCAACCGCACGATGTGTACGCCCTGGCCGCGTGCCATGCATTCAGCCGGTAGGTTTCAGTGTCGTCAATCGAAACCTCCGTTTGGTGATCGACGCGGGTTCCGATGTCACCATCAGATGGAGCACTCGTGAGAACTTGCAAGATGTCTACCCCAAGCCCCTCATGAGTCGTAATACGCGACGAGGATCTGCAAGTTTCCGCGAGCCGCCATCAACTTTGCTTGCGTTTTGTTTGACCCCGTTGGATACCAAATGACCCGCAGACCGGATGGCGGTTGCGAAGCACTGTCGGTCACGTGGTGTGGGACCCCGGAGGAGCGCTCGGGTTGGACGCTGTCTGTGGCAACAGCGCAATTATTTCCTGGGCAGATTCTTTGTAGTGACGTTCTTTGTAAATAATCGAATAGGTGCCTTTCAAGAGGAAAGAATCAAGGCGGAGGCAAATGGCTGAAAGGGAGAGAAATTATCTGCCACGTGGGGTGGCTGTGGCTACAGGGTGTCCGGTGTCCTGCCCGGCGCATTTGTTGAGAGAGGGAGTTGGAACAAGTCTTGACTTCCGCACAACACGTTCTTCACTGTGTCCGTGTTCTCCCTGCCTCCCATTCCCCCTTCCCCCGCCCAGCTTGTCGAGCAGCGGCTTCGTCATCGTTCCCCCGACGTTCTCGTCCATCAAAGAGATTCGGGATTATAATCTTCATCTCAGGTTCCAGGCCGTCCTTGACAGTCACCCTTTCGACTGGTGGTCTTTCCTCTTATCTTCCTCAAGCAACGTCCTCTTTCCTGTCAAATTTCTTTCTTCTGGTTCCATCTCCACTCTTTCTGTCGGCGTTATCTTTATCATGTCCTCAGACCGTCAGACTAAACAGGGAAGGAAGGGCATGCCCAGTTCAGGTCCGCGGTACGTCTTTGAACGACTACCCCCCCTTCGTTTCCTGCTCAGTGGCGAACTCCCATTGATCTCAATGTAAATGTAAATCGTTCCTTAGCCGTAATGCCTGGACTGGCTCACGCGCCTCCCCGACCTTTTCGCCTGCCATGAACCCCGGCCGCTTACCGAATGGGCCACCTCCACCACAGCAGCCCAAAGACACTGGCTCGTTCCCTCCTTTGAACCAGCAGAACGGCGCTCGTCCTCAGGAGACCGACCGCATCCTGCAGCCCCTCACCGGTTTGATCGTATGCTCCCCCATGATTCTTGTTGTGATCATCCTCTGATTCGCCCATATATCCAGGGCACCACTGTCACAATCTCTACCAAATCTGGTCTGAAATATGAAGGTGTCATTAGTTCTACCGGTGGCGAAGGTGACGCGGCGGGGGCGACATTAAAAGATGTCAAAGAAATCTCTGTTCCCGGAGCTCCCCTCAAGGATTCCATCTTCATCGCTTCGGCCAATATCGACACATGGACTTCTGGTCCTGCGGACGCCAAGGCGGTCAACGGAGATTGTGAGTGATGTATCACATATCCGTGCATGCACTCATAAGAGTACTTAGCCTTCAAGACTGATACCGATATCAGCAATAAGCCCGGTCTTCGAAGGGAACGGGAATTGACCGCTTGGGCTTCTGATAACCCTAGCCCTGCGCCGGGTGTAACCTTTGGGTCGCACGGGGATGATGTAACCTTCGGCCCAGGTGCCTCCAATGGTAGTTGGGATCAATTCGCGACAAACGAAAAACTGTTCGGTGTCAAGACCTCATTCGATGAAGAAGTCTACACCACCAAGCTTGATCGGAGTGGCCCGGACTTTAAGGAACGGGAGCGAAAGGCCCAGCAGATCGCGAACGAAATTCTGGGTGTAAGTCCTGTTATCCCCGCACACGATGTGTTCCAATATTTCAGCAGTCGACGACGAACAGCGCCCATGTTCGTGAGGAACGTACCATGGACAACCCCGACGAAAACGGTACCAACGAGGAGGAGAAGTAAGTCGCTTCCATTGCTCCTCAAAGCAGACTACCAACACCTCCATAGATACGCCGGGGTCGTCCGCGGCGCCAACGCATACATCCCTCCCGGTGCCCGAAAGTCCGGGTTCATCGAGGATCCAAAGTCGGATATCCCCAAGGTTTCGATCAACGGTCCTGACGGTACCACTGTAACGCCTCAGGTATCAACTTCCAACGGGGCGACACCCACCCCGGCAATTGTGAGCACCGCTTTGCCGTGTCGGAGCCCCAGTATTTAACTTGAATGTTTAGTCTACTGGGGATGCCGTTGTTCCTGCTTTCCGTGATTTCGTCAGTGGCGAGAAGCAAAGGCTCGCCCAGAAGAAGCAAGCCGTCTTCAGGGCTGAACGCGATAAGTGGACCGCAGATTTCGTCAAGTTCAGCCAGACGTTCAAGGTTTGTTCCGCATTTGATTTCCTCCTGACCTTGACTGATCGGACCTTCCACCGCAGCTTAAGAAGCCCATCCCTGATGATCTGGTTCCTATCTTGACGAAGGATGAGGAGAAACAGAAACAGATTCGGGAAAAGACGAAGTCTGACTCTGTTTCCGAGACTGCGCGGGCCATTGGGCAAGCGACTACCCCGCCTTCGACCTCGGGCACCCCGCCCCAGCAACCTGTTCCTGCGGTTAAGATTACGACTAACCCTACGCCCTCGAAGCCCACTCAATCCTCCACTGCGAAGCCTCTCCCTAAATCGGATCCTCCGTCCAAGCGGTCGAATCTGTTCATCCAGGCCATTCCTCCTTTCAAGGGCAAACCTTCAAACCCCACGCCTGCTGATAACGCCTCGACCGTGATGAACAGGTTGAATGTGACCGCGCCTTCATTCAAACCCAATCCTCAGGCAATTGTTTTCACCCCCGTACGCTCTCGCGTATCATATCTCCATTTGTCCTGCTAATGCCGTAACATCTTTTATCACAGAGCGTTTCCCCTGCCACTACGAGCGGCCCATCAGCTGCCAACCAATCCCCAAAACCAAAACCCACCGAGTCTTCAAAGCCGAACCCGTTCTTCGGAATCCCGATCAAGAAGACCACGATCGTGCACATCAAGGACGACTTCAACCCCTTCAAGCACGCCAAGGTTGCTGAAGCCTCTGCCATTGGTATGTGTACCATCGTTGGATTCGGGTCCCGATAGCTGATGGTGTGCGTGTGACTCCAGGGACGAATTGGCCGTATAACGGGAAACGTTATTCTCACAATCTGCCTGTCCAGCCCCCCGCCACGCAACAGCATTCACCACACCTCGCCCCTCCAGTTCCCCCACCGATGCCACCGCCCTCGTATGAGGAGGACTCCGCCCAACAGGCTGCGCAATCCCGCCCCTACGTTTACGCTTACCCTCAATATTACCCTGGTCAGGTACGATATTTCTCGGAGGATAGTAACCACTCGCGCAGCGCCCTGACTTCCCTCATAGCAAATGATGCCTGGAATGCCCCCGCCCCCGCCGGGTACGTACATGCCCTCACCATACATGCATCCCATGCATTATCCACACACGATGCCCCCGCCGAACGGTAAGTCTACCATCTACGAGCTCGCCGGGCGCCCCTCATGCTCTTGTTTCCCAGCCATGTATCCCTCTCAAAGCATGGGCCAGATGCCTCGTAAGTCCTCTCGAAACCGGGGTAGATGCATATCTGACCTCGGCATTAGCTCCCGGACCGTATATGGCCCCGCCCCCACCCCCTGGTACATACCAACCGCCACTCAATGGTGGTGGCGGCCCCCGACCGTCCATGCCGCCGACCCCGATCCCTGCTCACGCTCACCCCTATTACTCTCAGAGCCCACAATGTGCGTAACATACACTTATGAGGTGGCACGCCATACCAACACCTAGATTTCTCTAGTACAACACGCCGTCCCTTACCAGATGATGATGCCTCCTGGCCAGCACGTCCCCCACCCATACGATGGGGCTCCGCCTGCCCCTGTGCAGATGGGTGGTGTTGGACACGCCTAAGAAACTCGCCTAAGAAATTTCTTGGGCCCTCTACCGGTCGTTACTCTATTGGTGTTCTGTCGCGTGGAAATGGGTTTGTTTACCTGCGTTGCGTGGTTGCTGAGATAGGAGGATAGGACGAGTGATCCGGGTGCCTTGTATGTAGGGGTATGTGATGCATACAAAAAGTTGGTGTGCTGTCGTTTCCCTTTTCTGCAGCATGTCATCTGTGAGGTGGATCCGTTGGCCCTCGGTTCTGGTATCCCTGTTTACTTGGCGGGTGACGTACCCTCCTTTTTTCGTGTTGTCGGTCATTTCCTGTCGCCTCGTTCGTTGGAGTTGTTTTTTTTGACGTAGCTACTTCACCTTTTTTGTTTGTTTGTCGTCTGCCTGTTTTTTTCCTTTCCTTCTCGCGTCGTCGCCGATACTCGATACTCTGTTGTTGCTGTGTGTGACATTGTCTACATGCTTTTCAAGTTGTCACCGGGGGTTTGTCTGACTGCCTGAATACTGCCAATATCATGTCACTCAGCTGTTTGGCCGGGTTGGGGTGCTGAATATGAAGCGATGATCCTCATGGCTTAAGAACGGAACCCAGGCCAATTCAATCTGGCACCTCGTAAAGCCCTTACCGCTCCCGGCCGGTCAGAGAATTTTAACTGGTGAGCTTAGTGGAAACAACTTTTGGGTTTGAGTCACTTGTCCTGGGGGATGTCACACCCATCCACCTTCTCACATTGGTCTTGGTAAGGTTGAAGGGAGTCATCCAATCTAGTGAATCATACAATGCTGGGATTCTAGTAATCATCACTAGTATGGAAAGTACATGGGTTTTTGTCACCATCTTTTCACAGAGTCCAATCAGAGTCTGACTGGAGGTCTATGATAACCGGTCTGGTGGTGCTCATTAGCGGCTGCCTATCACATGGCACTTATCAGCAACCTATTATGTGGATAGAGGATGCAATGTGCTAAGCACAACCAAACATGGTCCATGTACACTGTCACATTATGGATATGTATATATCCCCTATATGTACCATCAGTATGATTTTCACTTCTCTCTCCTCTACCACCACCATCCCCAGCAACACTCTCATCCTAAGGTAAGTGTTGGGCAGTAATAGTGGTAGTATATGGTGTGTGTTGCCTAGCCACCACAACTTTGTGACAACTGGTGCTCATCAAAAACCTGACCTCACACAATCCACTCATAAGCAATCCACCTTGATAGGTCAACTCCTTTTCCTCTGTAGAAGAGATCTGTCAAACAGAATTCCTCAAAAATGTTTCCTTGCTGAGATACCATTTTTCTTGCTTGTGGATTTTGCCACTTCCTATATAAGGCAATGATATCCATGACAAGCACCTGGACTTTGATTGAGGAACTTGCACTGGCCACCTCACAAAACAGAGGAGAGGGTAAAATATTGATGTTTTGATCTGCACAGAGGTGTTACTCCTCCAGAAGCAGCACCACTGGCATGGCAGTATGTGAAACTGGCACTCATATCATTCCCCCAGCCGATTTTTCCACTGGTATGAAGTTGTGGTCACTAAGTGACACACCATAGAATAGACCACACCTGCCCAACACTGCCTCCAGCCTGCCCTATAATTTGGCTGGGCTTGGCCTAGTGTTTGGAGTGTATTCTAGAATACTCCTCTGTGAACCACCCAGTTGGTGACATTGTTTATGTTGAACTTGGAGACATTCAACCCAGTCTTGGTAGCGCTTATAGCAGCTAACCGGTAATGTGACAAGTCCCTGACTTGAACTGGTATGCACCTACTGGTAGTACATTATACCCACACCCTTAAGGTGCCAAGCATGACTAAACATGGCCTGTGCGCCATCATGATATGTATAGATACTATGCCCCTACATGCAATACATTATCCACTTCTTCCCCTCTTCTCAGATAAGAACAAGCCCTCTCTCTCTCTCCTACAGGTAAGACTAGAGTATCCTGTTGTAGTATATAGACATACCACATGTGCTGCTCAACAGTTTATCTGGCAATCTGAGAGATGAAGACATTCTCATGATAATTATACATCATCTATTGGGAAAATGCAAGCTGCAGGAACATTTAAAAGTACTTGCAGGGATCATCAAGAATATATGGCTGCTGTGACACTAATGTCCAAAATTTGAACAAGATACAGTGATTGAGTGGCCCTTGAACAGGTAGGGTCCATTGAATGATTTGACTCCTGGACCTCACAATCTTCAAATTTTGTTTGGATATTTGGGTGGCCAAATGACCTATATACATAGAACCCTGTGTACATAGCCCCCAAGAAATTGTATTGGGTTTCCAGAATATCTTGAGTTTACCTTCAAAAATGTGCAAGATCAAACTACACATGATTTTATTCTATACAATAGGATTCACTGGCCTACTAGACATCTCTCTGGTATATCCTACCACCAACAATAGTGTCAGGGCCGACCTCAAGTCTAATCACTTGGTAACAGTCATAGTCCTTTAAGGCCTTGGATCTCTGTATGCTGCTGCTGGGGTGCTCATCGGTCCAAACTAAGGGTGTACTGCCGCCACTCTAGTCTGACGTAGTAGTCCAGGAGTCAATATGCCAGATAGATGTTGAAGGGGTCCAGGGAGAAGTGATGTGGGTGCTGGGCTGGGATAAGCCGAGGGTAATACAGAGGGGAACAAGCAGAGTCTTCAGGGTCAACTCTGGAAAGTGTTGAGATCACTATCAGTGGTGTCCTGGTGAAGTGAGGGAGATTCCTGAGTTGACAAAGTCTGAGGGAATACAAGCAGTACGCTACCACTATATAAAGGGAACAATGTAGGGCAGGTACTGTGCACAGACTATGTATTGACACAAGGGCAAGACAAAGGGATGGCCGGAAAGGGAAAGTAATACTAGAAAAGGAAGGTTGGCCCAATCAGCAGAAGATAAGAAGATAGGGGCTGAAACAGGGGTAAAGATAAGAAAGAACAATAGTGTGTGAACACATGTGATCATCTGTGGCAATGATGATGAGGAGTGCAAGAGAGATCAATTAAATAAGGAATGTTATCGCGCTACATTTTACACCCTCTTTTTGCTCTCTTTTTCATTTTGCACTCACCCCTTTTCTACCTTTGACTTATTGTCCAACTTACTCTTACACTCATTTCCCCCTATCTCTTTCGTTTCTGACTCTGTTTCTCTTCCTTC
>Ga0307509_10004290_pt1 | contig 20749 bp, 22 predicted proteins | sample 10_EM_MG_FD_202245 | JGI IMG/M metagenome (GOLD analysis project Ga0307509, IMG submission 202245) | Populus trichocarpa ectomycorrhiza microbial communities from riparian zone in the Pacific Northwest, United States - 10_EM | ecosystem: Host-associated > Plants > Roots > Unclassified | place... | reverse complement strand
GTGAGAGCCACGAAGAGAAGGATGTCGAAGTAGAGGTGGATTCGTGCGTCTTCGTGCGTTGTCAAGAGAAGCAGCGGAATTGGGATGCAGGCCGACTTTAATAGCTCGCCAGGTGACTGCCGACAGGATAGCTTTCCAAACAGGTGACAAAGTGCAGATCAGCGAAGTCGGGAGGTTCAGGGCTACGAAGATGTCGAGGGAAGGGGGAAGGATGAGTCTACAAGAAGGATGAGGAAGAGGGGGGTGAGTGTGTCCGAGTTCTCGAAATTATTATTTTTTGTTCTCGAAAGTAAGACCAGAAGGTGTTGTGTGGGAGCGAGGATGGAGGGGGGGGGTGTGGAGCTGTAAATGTAGAGGAGGGGGAGGGGCAACAGGGGGGGGGTGCACTGTAGAGGTGGGAAGAAGGGTTCAGGGAAAGGGAATGTGTGCTAGGCAACGAATTGGCTGGCAGGAAAATAGTTCGGGAAAAGACACCACCAAGCTAGCGGTACGGGACTGTCGCTAGAAAAAGTTGGCCGCCCGTTCTAGAAAGAAAAATGGCGGGTACTGTACCGATTTCGTGTTTGTAGGGGTACTGTACGGTGGAGGAGGGAAATACTGCAGGATTACGACGGACGGGAAGCGTGCGATTTGAGAAGGGAACAACCAGACCCAGGTTGCAGACGGTTACCAGCAAGGAAAAAAAAAAGTGTGGTTCTGTAGCTGCTGACACAGCGGCGAAGCTCTTGCGTACACAGGGGGCGGCGGGCAACACTTGGAATGACAAGAAGAGATAATGAAAGCGATAGAGCTGTCCGGGGTGGAGGCAACGACGTAACGTAGTGTGAGGACGGGGAGGATAATTAGGAGAATGTATGGTATGGTAAGGTAGGGTATGGAGATACGTATGAGGTAGGTGAGTAGTAGAAGGTAGGTGGGATAAAGATTGAGAGCTGAAGTTTTGACTGGACCGGAGAAATTATGCAGGTTGCTGCTACTCGATCTCGTCCTGCGTCTTTCTGCTTGACTTGCTTCTGCTTCTGCTTTGCTTCCGCTCCTGGTCTTGAATGATGAGGAGATGGATGATGGAGGGGGAAGACAACGATGGTGGCGACAACGAGGGGGGGAGAAAAAGAAGTCTGTACTGTAACGTATGTATCGCACAAATGAGCATACCATGCACAGCTTTGTTCGTGAGGTTGCCACCTCTCTAATATGGGAATGTTCTTCGGAGGTGCGTTGAAAGACTTAAAAAACTAAGTACCTACAAACTTTCCAGAGGCTCGGCGGCGGCGGGGGCGGCGGCGGCTCGGAGCTTCAGAGGGAGAGGGGATGTGACTTGTAGGAAAGTGTTCTAATAGGGTGGCTTTGAAAAAATAAATAAGGGGAATTGAGAACAGGAATAAAAAAATAAAAAATAAGTACCCTTATTCACAGCCTGTGCAGTGAAAATACAACTGAAAGGTTGGTAAAACGGTAGAAATGTGAGAAGAACAGAGCACCCGGATGGCAGTTGCGAGGGATACAGTGAGTGGCACTGCAGCGATAACGCATTCAGAATAAAGGAGAATAAAGGAGAGGGAGAATAGCACGAATTGTGGTGATGAATGGCGGGGGGTGGGCGAGAGGGGAGAGGGGGGTAGAAGTAGCAACAAATACACGGCGGGGATCAAGTTTAATGGAGATGGACGGGATGAAGGAGACAGCGAGCTGATTGGAAATCGAGTGGAGGAGAGAGGGATGAGGGTGATGAGGATGATGAGGAGGAGGGGGGCAAAGAGGAGGACAGGACCGACCGGAGAGATGACTGCTGCTTTTCCCACCCTGTTTGGCTGGCCCTTTCGGCCAGGGTTTCAACAGTAACCTCACGATGTCTTCCCACCCGCACACCCAATTTTCCATCGCTCCACTCATCCTCAGTAAACGGAGGTAGACAAGCGGTTCATACCCCTGCAATCCACAAAAACAGACCGCCATCGATACCTAACCGGCATGTACGAATACTTATCGGCAGGGTCTTCGATCCACCATTCAATGCGGGGGGCTTTCTCGAACACCACAAAAATATTTAGAAAAACATTTAGGAAAGGGATTCGCAGCGCAAGCGACGCCCAATTTCTCCCCCTTCAATTATCCACACAATGGACACATTCACAAGCTCGAAAAATAAATATAAATGTAACCGTAGGAGAAAGATAGAAATAAAAAGGTCGTAGGTTATCCTTTTTAGGATAAGGGTTGTACTCCCATTAAATCCTTGGCATTATACCAAGCCAAATGGGTTTGCGCGGATGCAGTTTGGTCACTTTCTCCACGCTCCCCTCCAACTTTTTTCCTCACTGAAGCTGCTCCCAAAACACCTTTTTTCCCTGGACCCCCCCCCCTAAGGAAGCCAGCGCGATAAAAACGATACTAGCCGAAGCTCCACGACAACTGCATCCTTACGATTCCTCGCTTCTTGCTGCCAAGGGTAGTTCCAAATCACACTTGCCTTGGCCACACACGTACTGTACCCGTATTCACAGGTACCCTGCCTCTTTACCGTTGCTGCATTCTTCATCACCTCGAAAATTAACACATTTATTTTTTCGTCAAATAAATAACTGGAAAGAAAGAAAGAAAAAGTAGAGAGAGGGGATATCGAAAAGGAAAAGAAAAAGAGATAAAGAAAAAGAAGGAGGATGCATGAACGTTTCTAGCAATACCCCAAGTTCAGTAAACAATCCGGCTTAGTTTTTTTTTTTTTTTTCCTCCGAGTTCTCCACCAGCCTCCAAACCCAGCAGCTCATTCTTCAAGGAAGTCATCCACACACCTCGCGCACCCCCCCATACCTGTCTCTCCTCCGGTCCTTCTAGCTTTGCCGTCATGGCTGCTGAATCCTTCCGAGCACAAATGAACTCTATGGGGTGGTCAAGGAGGGACGAACCTGCCAATACTTCCACTTCGTCTCCTTTCATGAACAAATTGTCATCCTTGAATCCTTTTGGTAACGGGGGGTATGTTCGGCTTCCTACGAGTAACTCCGACCCCCCTCCGCAGCTCCCAGCCCAAACTCGTCAAGAAGAGGACGCGGGATGGTTGGCATGTGAGTTCTTAATCTCTATTGATTTCGTCTTTATCTCGTTCTTCTCTTCCCACCGGTGCTCGATGTGGCTTATTTGGGGGGGATGGTGGCGGTGTTATCCACCCCTCCGCCCCCTCGATGAAGCCTAGAGGTATCGATACTCCAGTCTTGTGAAGTAAAACCGATTTTCAGCGCCAACCGGCGTGTCAGAGGGGAAAACGAGACAGAAAAACAAGTTCGTCTATGCAGAGGAACTCTCGCTGATCTGGATCCTCATCTTCCGAGCGAATCATATAGTGAGCCGATGGGATCGCCTATTAGTGTTTGCGGCTTGTAATCTGGGAGCTGCAGCCTGCTTCGTCGTCTGCTTTTTCTTATTCCCCATACTTGCCACAAAACCCAGGAAATTCGCTGTGCTGTGAGTGATGTCGATCCCTTCTTTTACAAGCCACATGGTGCGCCCAATAGACTAACTAGGCGTATCAGCTGGACCGTGGGATCGATATTGTTCCTAACATCCTTCGCGGTTCTCCAGGGCCCACTCTCATACGCGGCGCACCTTCTTTCGACTCCAAGATTACCCTTTACCGCAGCATATTTTGGAAGCATAGCCCTGACTCTGTATTTTGCACTTGGGGTATGCCTAAATTCTCCTTCACAATTTGTTTCTCAATAAGTCTCAGGAGGTTTCCCATGGCCTTGTCACTGGGTCTATTATTGTTCCCGTGAGGCATTCTATGATGAAGGGATATGTTAATGACGCGGGACTAGGTACAATCACTTTTCCTCACTCTAATCTCGTCGATAATCCAACTTGTGGCTTTGGTATGGTATCTCATATCGTATTTCCCTATGGGATCATCAGGTATATTTTATCACCTCTGTACCGGTCAAAAAGGAATATCGCTTGCCGGGAAAGAAGCATGTTCTAATGCATACCCGTACCGCATAGGCTTGAGATTCGCGAGCCAACTGGGAGCTAGACGAGCTGCAGCATGGATGCAGGGCTAAAGCTTGAAAGGTTCAGATCATTCGTCGTGCGAATCAAAACGAAATCTCACTGGCCTTTTTTGAGACATCTGCCTGTTCACATGGTGGATATTAGAGAACAAAAAGAAAAAGAAAAAACCGAAAAAAGTACCTGCCTCATGAATCATGAGGGTGATTTTGAGACCTTTTTTGCATGGCTATGGAATAATAATAATAATGAACAGGGTTAGTCTGATATGTTGACATATATTTTTTTGCATTCCCACCTCCCCGGGATGTGTCTTTGGGGCGGGAAGGTGTCTAGGTACCGTAGGCGCAATGAGGCATCAAAGAGGCGGGGTAGGAGCGTGAACCAATAGTGATGTGGAGGCGGTTGTGTGGAGGCGGTTGTGTGGGGCGGGGGGGGGGGGGAGGGGATACAGTACCGGCACTCGTACAGTGGTATCTGGTATGGTAGTACTATCATACCAGTAAGTTAAGAGAAAGACTATCGGTACGGTGCCGGCAGGTGGTGTCACCAATGAGACCGGCGCAAGGGAACATCGTTGAAAGTGGTTGGTGTCATCACGGGTCTTTTTCTCTCTCTCGCTTGATGGTGTCCGCATACATCATCGTGCCTTAGAAACATAAATTTACAAGTACGAGTACGAATAGCGTAGCTCCCTGAAGACCGATTATCTAATTTTGTTGCGTTGCGATATATCACTTTTTGAGTAAGAGCTCCCTTCCTGCTTGTATGGCAACTTCGGGTGTAGTGTGATACATATCAGTACACTGCCTGACCTCACCGACAGCCTACCGGCCCACCGTCTATCTATCCGTCAACACGGCTATCGAGCCGACATCAAAAACTCGAAATCCGAACCCCGATCGTCCCCAGTGGCCCTGCTTCCTTTCGTTTCATTAGGGCTCTTAGGATACTGCCGCCTAGCTGTATCCACCACCAACCCATGCGCCCGTGGCCAAGTTTCTAACAACCCTGAATTCAACTAAACACGAAATCTTACTCCCTCTAGAGCTGTGGGCCGAGATGAGGAGTTGGAGAGTTGCGCAAGATCTAGTCCGAGAGGGAGTGGTTATTCGGAGTAGCCAGGGCGTCCATGGGTAAGGAATGGAAGAAAAAAACGTCGAACATGGCGGTTGAGGGGGCACGTAGAGTACTGTACCGGTAGGAGCCGCTTGTTACTCTCGGTTACCGGTAGCTCAACAGGAAAGTCTTCCACAGAAATGCATGTACCGGTATCATAGGTGCTCTTGGTGCTGGTAGAGAGCTCCGTGGACCGTATAACAACTTGGAGCCTCTGTAGACAAGGCAAGCATGTCGTCACCACTTGTAGCCTAAGCAGCCCGCTAGCAAAGACTATTTATTCTGCTCGAGTATTCAGGAACGAAAGAAGATTATTACAGACAGCCGGGGTACAATACCACAGTTCAAGAGCTAAACATATACGATATTATACTAGGGATAAGTTTTTTCTGCTTGCTACTGAGCCGAAACTGGATACCTTAGGTGGTAATTCCCGTACAGAGAGCCCAGCTTCAACTCGGCCACAGGGCTATTTAATAGAATCTACCACCAAGAGATTTTGAAGGAAACTGGCTTCAGGCACCGTAGCCCGTGAGCGCCCTTTTGGAAACCCGTTCTCACGGCTTCCATATCCTGGGGATGTTTGATGATTTGTACGGATTTCACCCCTGCAGAATGATCTACAGTATACGCTGCTTCCTCACCAGGGCCACTTTCGCCCGCCCATTCACACGCCAACAGAGGGGGGGCTGGGGTTTTAGACTTTCTGATGGTAGGATATAATAACAATCCCAGTAGTATGATAGAACATTGTATTAGGAGCAGAGAGGAGCGCAGGCAACAGGAAGCGCACATGTGATGGAGGAACACCGAAGTGTGGACGAATGAACGTTCTAGGGAATGAGCGGATGTATAGGGTTGTGTGTGCATGTAGAGTTTTCATTATCGTACTTGAAGTGAACCGTAGAAATAGTAACCTCCACGGAGAATAAAACAGCATAATATCCTTCTCTTATCAGATACGCCTACACGATCGTGCTACATATCACCTCCATCACTTTCAACCTTTTCCACTCAGAGCTCCCTGTCGGTCAGGCATGTTTCTTCTTGTTTTGTGTAGGCTGAGAGATATCCCCCCCCCCATCCATCATTCCTAACCTTTAGTATCCCTAATAAGGCCACAATGTGGTGGGGAACGGGGGTGAGGTGGCAGTATGATGATGATGTCAACTATAGTAACACTAGGGTATGGTAAGATGCTGCTGCCTTCTCATATTATATACGGGTACCCGTATCGGAGTACGTGGTATCATAGCGGATCCAATTAAGGTTTTTGGTATGCCGTATTTGACTTTTATTTCCCCTGCTCGTACCTGACTGCTATCATACAAGTGCCAATTATACACATAGCCTAGCCCGACCCGGCCTAGTCCATTCTCCTCCATTCCGGACTTAACTTTTACTTTATATATCACAGCCCACAGCATTCAATCAGCAGGTAAGCTAAGCAAAAGACTCCCGCATATTAACATAAGTAGCAGTATCCGTAGTGGCCTACCCCTATCCGGTAGCCGAGTAACAATCTCCCAATCCTCCCACCCCCCCCGATGTGTTGCCTCCCAAACGGAGAAGCCAAACTACACCCAGGCACGCTCTAACAGACCTCCACTCAGACCGGGGCACGGCAGATTAATAGAGCTTTTCCAGACCGGACGGAGGTGGGCCTTGAAGATGAGATTTGGGCTTATCGATAGATTCTATTAATATAGATGTATCGTGCTCCGATGGATCGATGGATGGATGCGATGAATCGTAGCTGAGGTCCTGTTTTATTTTGCCTCGTTCTGTTAAGATGTTGTCGTATCTGTTAAACGCTTTTCCTCTTCAGATATGGGGAGGTTTTTGGGATGGGATGGGAGTGGGGGTTGCTTTGCGTGCTTGGTGGGGGTTGTTGTTGGATGAGGGGGAGAGAAGGAGCGGATATGCGGGGAAGCTGGTTCTAGATCCGATGCTTATTTTTCAACACTAATCACTAATTAGCATTATTGTAGGTTTTTTCTCTCTCTCCTCTCTCCTCTCGTCTCCTTTCTTTTCTTTTTTTTCACACACTTTCGATGAGGTCGGTGGCGAGGAGAGATGGAGGGGGGAATAACTTTTTTTTTCTTCTGGCTAGGGGGCATCATCCTGTGGAGTTGGCTTGGTTTTGGCTGTTTAACCTATTCTCCCCGCTTTGGAGTCGCATTTGCGGTTTTTGTGGTGGGGGAGTGGAAAGGATCGAAAGATGGGTGATATGATATGATATGGCAGGTAGGATATCACTTGTGTGATGATGATGGATGCTGGGATTTGGGAATGCGGTTTGTTTCCTGGACTTTGATTCACTTTATACATCATTATTATCATACCCCCGATTTTAATTGTTGCGTGGACGCTAGCGTGAGCGTTGCAGGTATGATACTCGAGTGCAGTCGCACCCCGCTGATGGCCAGAGTCCAAAGAGTCTGTCCGGTATGGTGGGTGATCCGTGGCAACGGGGCAGGTCCTGGTACCAAGGAATTTAGGACTCCTGGCAGTTCATACAGGACAGCGGGGTATCTGGATTATCGAGATCCGGGATAGAGGGGTGTGACTGTACCGTGCGTACTTGGGCCGGACGTACTCTGCTCTAACCTCTTCTCTATCGTTACAATTTCCCTGACCACCGTACTAGGCTTAAACTTTAGGGCGGTATTATAACGGCATCGTAAACGGATTCACTAGGCGGGGATTAGGGAGTTGGTATGGTAAAGTGGGCTTTTTTCTTCTTCTTTTCCATGGGGGGAAAATATTTCTCGCAGCTCGCTCATTTTTCTTTTCTTCGCTCGCCGGTTTGGCTCTCCACATTTCCACCAATCGTGTGGCTTGTAGGTGTGTATGGGATGCCGGTACAACGATGTAGCGTACAAATACAGTACGTACTTGTGTGGGAAGAAAGTATCGCGGGATGAGGCATGTCATGACAGGGAGACTCTTCTCCCTATGTAGGGCGTATTGTGATTGGCTCTCCGGGGGGGCGGCACGGGTGGCCGCGCCCTGAGGGCGAGGGGAGGATGGATGAGTGGATGGATTGAGGTGATGGGCGTTGGATGAGGGGGTGCTGAGTGCTGGCGCTGAAAAGGCTCAATGGGGGGAGCGTACAAGTATATGTGTGAGACTGTGAAGGGTTGATTGATTATTATTCAAATTGGGCATTACCGTATTTGAGAGGGCTGAAGCTCAGAAATGGGTGAGATGTAGATGAGATACGATACTGAGGTGCACAGTATGTCGACGAAAGAGAGACAGATACGTGCAAAAATTGATCAGAGGTACTTTTGCTGCGTCTGTTACTCATGCCGGGATTCTCTCTCTTGCGAGTATACTGAACGAGTTAGGTCAATTTAGCAAACTATTCTGTCTCTTAGCGTTTGCGAGTAACTTTGACCTATCCTCGTTTATTTCATTCATTGTTACATCTTTGTCTAGGATTGTTTTCTGTCAGTTGCACAGGGCGACTATCGTGTTTGCGACTATCGTGTTTGGCGGGGTTCATCTCCCCCATCTTGCTCACTCTCTTGACTCTGGCGATCTGTAGTGTTGGGTGAAGGTTTACCATGCCGAATGTAAGGGTAGGGGTATGGGAAGGAAGAGGGAAGATGGAAGAAGGAAAGAAGAAAAGAAAAGAAAAAAACCATTCGTTTTTTGCCCGCAATTCGACCCCTCCTTTTGCCCCACCGAGCCTCAATTTGTCTTCCTTTTTTGAGCTCAATTTTTTCAATTCGTTTCCCTTTTCACCTGCACCTTTCTCCCTCATCTCTTACCTTTTGTTTCCACCGTGGGATACCTTAGGGCACACTATCTCACTCTGTTCGTCTCGTGGAAACGAGACTGTCCTGTGTTTTGTGCCCTATTCTACACCTCCGTAAAACTACCATCACTATTCACCACTCCTTTCCTCATTCACGGTTCATCAAGGAACCTTCTTCTACCCCCCCCACTAGCATAGCATTCCTCAAGCGTTGCTTGCACCTTTCTGCTGCTTCTGGCAGAAACGACTTTATCACAAGCCCGCTGGTTGATTCTCCATCCCAACACCTCCACCCTTCCAATCCCTAAACCTCTTCCCCCTTCACGGTGATCCGCGTTTGCGGCCTTCTCGGTTTTTTCCTTAAAGCCTTTTTTTCTCACTAAACCAAAGCAGTCACGATCACTCCAATCCTTCCTTCAATCCTTTTCTTTTCTTTTCTTTTTTCCTTTTTTTTCCTACCTCTGCAAGCCCAGGGACCAAACGAAAAAAATAAAAATACAGGTGTAAAGAGAAATAAGTCTGTTCCTACGACTCATTCTCTCTCTCTCACATAGAAAACTTGCACTCCAATCACACAACACTACGATTTTTTTGTTGTGTGCGTTTTTTTGATCAGGTACGAGTCTTATTTATGAAAGTCCGAAATCGTTCGTTTTCTTTTTCTATTGTTTCGATGCGTGTTTGCCCGGTCTGCTTCCGCGGTCCGGCAGTTTTTTTTTTCTTTCCTCCCTCACTTCCCAGTCGTATATTTTTTTCTCCCTCTTGTGATTTTTTTTTTCCTTTTAGGGCTTTTCTTCTCCAATAAGTTATTATTGCTGACCCATCGTCGTCATTCTTAACCTCCAACACAGACATCGGTGACTCTCCAGCGATCCACCAGAATTTTTTTCTAGGGGGGACCAAAGGTTTTTTCTCTCCACTCAGGAAACAAAAGCTCCTTTGAACCTCTTCCCACTCAACTCTGTCGCTTTCGCCTCCTCCTCCTCCTAGCTTCCCTTTCCTCCGATAACGATCCGGTTCGGTTTGCAGCCGACCTTGGCTCGTATTGTTTGTCTGACTTTCCCTCGACTGCCCTTCACTGAACGAATTCCCGCTCTGTCTCAATTCTTAACGAAAGTTCACGCCTCCGTTTCTCCTAGGTAGAAACTTCTCTTTTCCTCTTACTCCGTCGACCGGGCTGTTCAGGTATCTTACCTGGGTTACTTGTACCCGCTCAACACCTACCGTGGCTTGCTTTTCCTGTCGGTAAAAAAATAAAAGGATCAACGAACCAGCGTTGCCTTACGGTTTCGCTTTTCTACGAGTTTCCGGACGAACCCATTGGGAGAATAATATCCCCCGCAGGTCCTGGCCAACTTAAGAAGCCATCCGTTCTCTGGTTTGCTTGTGCTCTTTGTGAGAGTTTTTTGCAACGGTTAAGGACTTGATTGCCCCGCCATCCTTTTTTCTTTTTTGAAAGCCAGTTTTCTCGTCCCTAAGCTATTGCAACCTTGTTGACGGTTCAATCTTTGAAAACCTCACGAAGTACGGCAACTTCCATCCCTCTCTCTCATATTCCGTAGGAATTTGTGCTAGGTCATAATATCCTTTCGCATCATTCCCATTGAGTTCCTGTGACAGAGGTACAACTTTCTCTCTCATAAGCCTTCTCCGTGCCATGACTACGTCTGGAAGCAGGCCATCGAACTCCACGGAGAATACATTCTCCTACGCCGCTGCGGCTTCTGGGAAAAATTCTACTGGACCGACAACTAGATCGCAGTCTACTACAAAAAATCCTACCGTTTCTCCAAGCGGTCCCGTGGGCGCACAACGTCCTGTGTCATCGGCTTCGTCATCAGCAGCGCACAACATGAACGGTAGTACCGCCCCAACAACAAGGACATCCACCCCCCACTCAGTTTCAATGTCGGATCCCCATCCAAAGAGAAATTCGGATATGTCCGCCTCTCTTCCGGCTGCCTCGGTTTCATCGCCTGGCCTTGGAACTTCGCCATCAGTTGGGCCTAGGGAGGACGACTCTCTATCAACTATATTATCCGTGCCGGAAGATAAAGCAAATTCTTGGGAGAAACAGTCCCAGACTTCTAGTCATGCGGATAACAAATCGAGTTCTGGGAGTAGGACGCCAGATGTTCCTAGGGGTGGTGATCTTATCCCCGCTTCTATTCCTCCAGTAAATCCCTGGAAGGTAAGATCCGAGAGTATCGTCAGAAAACCCCATGCTCCGGCCCCTGCAATCCCAGCACTCCCGAAGTCTATGGCGGGCCCTAACACTGCCTCCACGAAGGTTAGTAGTGAGAGGCCGGCCGAGCGGGGAATAGTCGCTGGAAAGGAAGGTTCGGCAAATGGCCCGTCTGAAGCTCAGGATAAAGGAAAGGGTGAGGAGCTGTCGAGCACAACCGGAGACTGGAAGGACGCTCAGGGAAAGGATCGTAGGAAGGGTGGAGAGGCTACTAGGGTTAATGACTTTATTGGGGCTGATGGTATAAATCTGTCGTCATATATACAATCTTCGCAGACCCGTGATCCGCTAACTTGCACCGATCCTGTAGGTGGAGTTCCAAGAAAATCGGGGAGGAAGGGTCAGGAGAAAGAGCCAATCACACCCGTTCTTCCTCCTCCCGTAACTGACACAGAATCGTGGCCGACACCAGAGACAGCCCAGGATGAGGCGGAGAAATCCAAGAAGGAGAGAGCTGACAAAGACAAGTCCACTACACCTGTGACTCGGGGGAATAAGGTTTGGGTTGCGGCGGCTGAGATCGTTCCGGAGTACGTGCCATCGTACAAAGTACCTCGTGGAGCCAGGAGCAATCGCTCGGGTCGCGAAGGCGGCGGTAGGGGAGGTGGGGCTACTTATCAGGCTGGGGAGAGGAGTGCTTATGGGACTGGGTCGGGACCTGGGGCTGGGTCTGAAAATGAGCGTGGCCGTCAAGGCGCCGGTGCGAGCACAACTCGTGGAGGATATCAGGGCGGGAAAGGTGGTAAGCGGGCTACAAGTGCTGGTGGAACTCCCCAGCGCCGTGATTCCAAGGTTGCATTACCAGTTACTACCAGTGGAAGGAAGGGGGAGTTTGTCAAGGATGGCATCGAACCCAACTCTGGCCCTGGCCAATCTGCAAAGACTTCGGGGGCGCAGAGTAACGGGCAGCCTAGTGGCTCAGGGGTCAAGGCGGCAGATCAGGTAGGAAGCACTGCACAGGGAGAGACGCGCCAGCCCAACGAGGGCCAGGACCGCAATTACCAAAGTGGCCAGAACTTCCATCACGGCTCGGAACGCGTGCCTTATCGGCCCTTTAATAATAGATCCGATCACACAACTGTTGAAGGAGGTTCTTCACATCCTCCACGCGAGAGAGGAATGGAGCCTCGCGGGCGTGGCAGTTATAGAGGGCGAGGCGGAAATTTCTATAGTTCGCAATATTCAGGTAATCACCATAACGGTGGCCATCATGCCGGTTCCAGCTCTTATAACTCTACATCCCAGCCTTTCCACCCGGGCCATACCAACGGACAGTATTCGTCTCAGAACCCACAATCATCGGGTAGATCATACAGGGGCTCCTCGAGAGCTCACTCACTGCCCAATACGGCAGTATACAACAGGTTTCCCAATCCTCATATGCAATCACCGCCATATATGCATTTCCAGGTGCCCTATGGGTTTGAAATGGTGCCAACGGGCGAGGCGCCAATGGTGGGTATCGCATTCCCTCCGTTACCGGAAATTACCAATCAAATGTAAGTTTTGCACCTGAGCCCACGCCCTGAAATTTAATATTAACTTTAGTAAAAGCAACTACTACTTTTCGGTTGATAATCTTTGCAAGGATATGTATCTACGGAGACATATGGATAACGATGGCTTTGTTGCATTGTCGTTCATTGCGAAATTTAACCGAGTTAGAAGCTTGACGCAAGATATAAGTATCCTCAGGGATGCATGCATGCAGTCTCAGGATTTGTTTCTTGTGCCTGGCCCTGATGATTGGTATCTCCGCAAGGCAGAAGGATGGGAGAGGTGGACCCTGGCTGAGGAGGAGCGTGAACCATCTGCTCGCGGATCGCGTGTATGGGGTGACCTAAGGGCACTCGGTTTGCAGAATGGTGTACCGGGTGAAATGTCGGGCTCGGCCCCGCCCTTCAACCCTGATCCTAGGAGGAACAGGTCTTTGGGTACTATAGCTGTTGGCGCCCCTCCGTTTATTCCATCTGGAGGTGTCTATCCCCAATCTGCGGGAGGCATGGCGAGTTATGGGACTCCATTGTCGGCTGAAGTTCCGGAATTCTCGCCATCCTTCACAAATGTGAATGGGTTATCCAATGTCTCCGTGTCACAACACGTGGATCAGGAGTTTCCCGATTCCGATGTTGGCCAATTGATTATCGTTGTCATGCGCCCTGCCGGGGACAGCAAACCGTCGTCACCCGGGGCTTCCCCTCCCAAGCCTCGCATGAACGGCATTGCGTCGCCAACGCTTACCAACGGTGACCTCTCTGGGTACCTATCCCCCTATCCTTTCATAATCATCACGCAGCGCTTACCTGTTATAAGACACGATTCCAGCATGATATCTCCGTCGAGTGCAGTTTTCCCTGGAAGCCCTAGTGACAGATCTATGAATGCCCAAGACGATGTTGGTTGGTTGTTATCACAAGACATTCAAGGGAGCACTGAAACTCCGAATACGCCTCCGAAAAAGCTTGTCCATAGATCTTATGGTCAATTCCTTTCTCAGGTTGCGGGCCAGAGGAAAGAGAGCACCAAGCCTACTAAGAATAGCGACATGGCCACTCTCTACCGTTTCTGGTCCCACTTTCTCCCCCAAAAGTTCAACGGGAAGATGTATAATGACTTTAGGAAATATGCCTTAGAGGATGCCAACCATTCCTTGAGGCTGGGATTGGAGAATCTTTTCAATTTCTATGAATCTTCTTTTGTTTGCCGCTCTAGCCTTAGCGATAGCTTGGTACAAGACTTCGTTCGATTGGCAAAAGTCGATGGAAAGAATGGATTCGAGTACGGGCCCCAGAAACTTAAGGCTGTATTGGGAAACGATAGCCTGAGGTTGCACCATAGGCAAAGGATTGAGGAGCTACTAGATGCGGAGATGAACGGCTTTCTTGAGGGTGGGGTTGAGCAGGGGGACGGGCAGCTCGTCGAGCTGTATACTGCGGTATATTCCATTGAGGCTCTTTCTATAGCGTTTCCACAACTGACTTCAATGCATCAGACATTTACAGCCTAGTCGCACCCGAAAAAAAACATCATTCCAAGCGCGACGTGTGGCAAACATTACTTGATGGCTAATATAAGATAAATGAGGTTTATTCGATGGAAAAAAAAATGTCGTCAGCTAGTATTTGTTCTAGCAAAAAGCACAAATTCGGCGTCTCGCTTTTTTCCCCCTCAACTGCGAATCATGTTCATCTTTTTCTTTATTTTCCACCTCCTGTCTTGCGATACTTAGTCATCCATTCTTATCACCTTGAAGTTCGGCGAACCTAGATTTTTCTACTCCTTTTACTTAGCTTTTTTCGGAAAAGAAATTGGCCTAGCTCTGCTTCCCATCAATTTTAATTTTCGCTCGGCGTCTTTATCTTTTTTTCTGATTCCTGCCTCAACAAAAATAATTCCTTTGGTGTTCTTTTCTTCCATTCCCTTTCGCGTTGTTTGGCTTTGCTACTCAGGTCTCTTCGGGTTTCTGTTGACTCTACCCTGCATTCTGCTCTTGCCTATTTATATATCGAGGTGGGGTATCTTTTATATCAGCTCGTAATAGGGTGGATTGGAGCGGGTATAGTAGGCATTAGCCACGAATAGGCGATGGGCGTTGGGGGGCGGGCATCCCGGATATGTTGAATGAACGTGGGGATACAATTTCGGAATGCGGGATATGACAGGGACTTCTCTCTTTTATCTCCCTCTCCAACAGCAACCCTTTTCCCACCTATCTCTTTCTTCTGTATACATTAGCCAGACGTTTGGTCTTTTTTTCCCTTTCCCCTCTTCCATTTTCCCTTTTCTTCTTTCATTCGTTCCGTTTTAAACAGACATTTCGATTCCCATAGTTCGGATATTGGTGACATCGAAACTAACCTATTCCACTGAAACGGAATATTCTTTGTAGCGGATTTACCTTCATTTTTTCCTCTTACACTATCATCAATTCATGGGCTTTTCTTTCTTATCTTTTCTCCTTCATTTCCCGTTTTTTCTTGTCGCTCGGTGTTTATTATTCTCTTTTTTTTGCATGGGACTAAAATTGGTGTGCGTGGCATATGGCTAAGTTTGTTGTGTCGTTGGATTAGGTTGGGTTGGATTGGCTTATCCCGAAGCCGTAGGCTGAGCTTATGATAAGCAGGGGAGCTGTCCGGGCAGGGTCGGGGCCGGAGTTGGGAGGGTACAAAAATGGAAAAACATATATGAATTTTTTTATTCTATTGCGTGCAGCTTTCCGACCCATCCATCCATCCATCCATCCGACGATCTGTTTTTTCGTTTGTTTCTGCTGGTTTGTTCTGTTGGTCTGTTTGCTTGCTTGTCCACTTGGTGCGTACGTGCATCATTAGCGGTCACTCGTGGAAAGTATGGTGTTCACAGGTTTCCCTTGGCGAGGATTTGGCCTGGTTGCTATTGATGCGGGGCCTCCATGTCTTCTGGGCGCAGAGGGTAGGCTGTGGGTAAGGCTTGCCGGTACCGTCTCATTCATAATCGCCTACCAGCACCACCTGCCTGGTCTGACATGATATGATCCGCCGGTTTTGTTCTTGGTCTTGGAGCCGGGTATCATACCTGGAGTGTACGATATAGACATAGTTTTCCTTTCCTTTCCTTTCCTTCTTTTCGCTTGTCAGGGCCAAAGGTCTTTACTAGGTTAACTTATTCTATCCTCATTATCATTATTAGCCTTATTGTCATTATTATCTCGGGGATTTTATTCTTTGCACTTGCTGAATTGGTGGAGGGTGGGGGTACTGTTTTTGGGTGCTCATGGGTAGTTTATAGATGAATAAACTCACGAATTAACCATGAATTGGTGGCAGCCGGTGGTACCGCATCTCTGGGCTAGATGGCGGCGGCGGCTCGGGGGGGGACGAAATAAGGTGGAAGTGAATGTAGCCCTGCTCGTAAATCTTCTAGGCCAGTTCCCTAGCATGCCCTTTGTTTGTTTGTTTTTGTTTTTTTTACAACACCTTCTGTTCTTGGGCGTGGTCCGATCGATTTGTCATGGAAGGGGGAACTAGCGGTAGGTTTCTAAGCTTACCGAGTGCTGAAGTGCAATTTCTCCAATTGGTGTTTGGTATCTATTGCATGGACTCATGGGCCCTCACTCGACTAGATGAACGGATTGGGCCATGGGTAGGTGTTATAGGTAAGTTTGGACAGAGTAAAAGATGGGATATACGTCACAGTAAGGTGGCCCGAGGTAACTGTTAGAAATCGTTGTTGTATGTACACTAGTTAGCCGATAGCCGCGTCACCGATCTCCCCTCATCCCAACCCTTCTTTCTTCCGCTCCTTACTTGTTTGCTTCCTTAGATAGAACAACCACGAATACAGGACATCTCTACTTCTGACAGTAACCACTAGACGCTATGGACCTGGGCAATGGTATCATACTGAATATTGTGCAATAGAGACGTTTTTGGGAGGGAGGGCTAGATGGAGGGCGGTGGTGGCATGATAAAGGAGTTATATAGCATCGCGGGGAGGTTCTCGGATCTCTAGCTGACTCACACTGAGTTTCAGTTGAATAGGGAAAACCGGTGGTTCGTGGACTTCGGGGCCGGGAGGAAACGAATTACTTTTGCTGATGAAAGTTTGCGCATCATTGTTCCTTCTTCTTCAGCGGGAGATCTATTTCAGGCGTGATTGGGCTACTAGGTTTTGAGGTGTTAGCCCGGGGGAGTCGCTACAACTAGTGAGCTCGGGGGATCTAGCATGGCATGGAATCGAGTTCTCCCCAACAACCTATCTGTCTTACATAAGTCTGATCAGCTCTACCTTTAGGTTGAGAAATGGGTCTTTAGGTTTAAAATATGGAGAGGCCGAAGAGGTGGATGTTTTCGTTGATCTTTTCTTCCTTCCTCTGATGACTTGAATTTTCGGGCCAAGGGGGATCTTCTCCCTCCCCCCCTCTGCCCTTCGCCTGAGTGTCGTAGTTACTTTCTTGGAAATGGGGAAGTTTTAAGGGGATTCCCCCACATTTTTGGGTCACTGAAAGGTATTGTTTGTTTTGTTATTTGGGGTTCAATGTTCCTAATCTAGCGGTTGTGTGTAGGAATTGTGCTCTTGAACAGTTTGTGAAAAAGATTTAGCGGAGGAAGGAAAAAAGAAAGGCGCGTCTAACCTTATAATATTAGTTTCTAGTAGTACCGGATTTGGTTATAGTCGATGTTCTTTTTCAGATTTGCATACCTATGTCTGTTCCTGGTTTAAACTGGGCTTCTGGTCCCTCCGGCCTTGACCCTACACCTTGAGTCACCACCTAAGAGGATGGGCTCAGCACTCGCAAATGAGGAAGCGAGTGCAGAAGGGGTGGAAGAAGTATTGGAGAAGTGTTCGACTGGCCTAGCAGTAGGACTAGACCGGGTGCCTTATCTGGTCTAACGGAACATATATAGGATGGATAACAATGTGCTACTGTTTTTACTTACGCAATCCTTGAAATAGCCAATCTGGCTGAATCTACTGAGGGGGAGCCGGGCAATACTACTGCCCAAGTTAGGGGAAAAAGCGCCACAACAAAACTCTAGCAGGCTGTAGAGTAATTAATTGTCCTAGCGTAGACCTTCTCCGAGATCCCGGGAGGCTAGGTGATCATTGGCGGAGGCGTTCTGAGAAAGCCGGGTGATATTTTTAAAAATGCTACGCAGCTAGGCTGCATACCTGAGTGTGGTAGCGTTGCCTTGCCTTCAAGGCCGTATTATCCTTTCTCGGGGGTTGTATTATCCAACGTTAGGATCAGGTTAACCCGCCTTTCGGAGGCGAATCGACTAGAGGCAAAATTGATACCCTGGATAGAAGCCCCGAGGGGGAGGTCGCCGGAGAAAGTTGAAGTGTCTCCCGATTACGAGTGAGTTTTTGTGACTACAAAACCCTCTATTTACCTGATTACGGAATTGTTGAGGAGAGGGGCAGTCTTTAGGGGGACGCGATATAATAGGGAAATTAGGAGAGGTGTTTCTGGTTGAGCTTCGGATAAGCTGTGGCCATTATTTGTAGGGCACTAGGGCCATGATCTTAGAGGAGGCATATCTGAGATGTTTTGTATGATGCCATGATATCATAATAGACGTGGGAGCACCTGGCATCTTGGGCTGGGGGTAGCAAGTGGAATTGGTACTCCTACGAGTAAACCTAGCCTATTAACCCGCAAGAGTCATTCCCCTCGTTTGTCAAGGCTGAGGACAGGGTCCGGGCCTACCGAAAGATGATAAGTGATATGCAATCCGTTGACGATTAATTACAAGAGCAGCGGCAATCAAAAATATGGCGCATATTTGTTCAGTACCGCACCCGTATATGAAGCAATGTGGGGAATACAGTACTCACACATCAAGATTATCACCGTTCATCAAACTTACTGTAGAATAGCAGCAGGAGAATAGAACCCTGCGGCTAAAACTCACGTGCCGCCTTGCCAAGCCCATGGGGGAGAACCACTGGTTAGCCAACCCTCCTGGATTGCCCAATACTACCGTAGTTTCTTGCGGCACGGCATCTGCTGGTGGCGCCGCAGAAGCAGGCGGGACCATAAGCGAGGGTGGTCTGCCACGGCCATCGGGCGATGCAGAAGCACTTGAGCCGAAAAAGAGGCACACTTCCTTTTTACAAAGGAAGGTGCCGGATGGACCTCCAATCGGGTTTTCGCTCGAAAAACTAGGCCTCCCCCCGGAAGGACCCTCTCCGCGTAGGAAAAGATGAGCTTGACATTGAGCCTACCACATCACTTGCTGTACTGATCCCCGTGTGGAGTGCTTCTGAGCTACGAATTGACTGGTTTGGCTTGTATTTATGTGTATCTTCAGGTTGCCTAATCGGCCAGGGCGCTAATGCTCATGTTCCAGGGAATGGCGATGCAAGAGTATTTGCCTTGTTCATAGTGTGTCACTCGGTAGGGACATCTTGGCAGAGTGATTGGACCCGAGCTGAGCATGGGTTGCTCGGACCGGGCATTGAGGGCGCAGAGCTTATACACCGCAAATGCACTTACCCTCTGTCAACAACCAACCAAATACTGCAGGCAGACCGGTACGGCAACGACACGGATAACTCACCGGTTGTCCGCGAGCCCGGCACTGCGGAACATGCGCAGCGCTCAAACATCTCTCCCTCGTTGATTCAGTGAATTGAGTTGGGGGATGGGGGACGGCCACCTATGACGCGCACCGAGGCTGTAGGAAACGGGAGGCTCCTCAGGATTCACAAACCCTAAAACGGGACACGGTAGGCATGCTCTCAAATCTGGCTCAATACATAGCTTTTAAGGAATCCCTTAGCGGCCCAATCCTATAGAAACCCTATCAAGCCAATGGGGGGGCGTCTCCTGTTGCAACAGCCTTGGTGCACGTTGTGCACGGCCGATATCATACACCACGAGCACTTCCATAGGGCGCAATCGCAGCATTCCGGAGGGATCACATGGCAAATGAGGGCCCAAAGAAAAAAAGGGGAGTTCAGGGAGATACGGCGAGGGCTGTATGATAATGATATTACCGTATAATCTGGCAAAAGTCGGATTGGAGCTAAAGCGAAACTAAGGCAACCGAACCAACAGGAGAGCTCGAAGAAGGCGAATTCGCCACACTTTAAACATATGGGCCGCTGTGGTTGGACAGGTTCAAGAAAATCCTCACTAGCGTCAGTCCGACTTTTGCCAGATTATACGGTAATACGAGTGATCTTCAGAGAGCGGTAGTGCCCTAGGGGTGGGGCTTTCGTGCATCCTCTAGTCCCAAACTGGCGAAACTTGAGTTTAAACTGTCTCCCCTGTGCTCCTGCAGTACTGGTACTTGACAATGGTATTGTCTAAAATCTCAAGCTAACTTTAAGCATAAGAGGTGTGTGCGTGCAGTGTTTGTGATCCTCGCGAGTCTCTGGAGACCCCGATTTTAGGGTGTGGGGAATATCGTGGCAGATTTTCCTGGTGCCGAATCATTCCCAATTGGGGAATTTTCCAAGTGCCCGGTAAGAAGGGGGAATGAAGTCTGGGTCTGTGTTTAAACAGATGTGACGATGTTTATCCAATTGACGGATGGCCTTCACAATATCTATTGGCTGCCTTGACGATGTGATGAGAGTGATTTAGGATCCTCGTAAAGCCTGATTTTTTTTTCCCCCTGTGGTTGAGCTAGTACCGGTAACGGTCAGTTGTGATCTGGCGCATACTCGCGGTACGTGTCCGCTTGGCGTTTTTTCAACAACACTGCAAAAAAAATCAACTTTTCGAGTTAGATTCCTCTTATTAGTAGTTTATGTATGGCTCAACTCACGATCTATGCAGGCACGCCTGTGCTCTAAGACAATTTGTTGCCCAGGGTCCGACTGAGACTCGCCAAAAAGCTACTCCCGCCTTCTTTTCGCCAATCAAAAGGGAAATACTTGTGACGATCACTCGTGTCCGCATGGGAAAAGCAGTACAAGGGACAGGCATAAAAAGGTGGTACGGTGCATAAGTAATGTCTCAGTAGCAGTGGTACACTTGAGGGGAAGACCTTCACAGAATAAGTCTTTTCCTTCCATGCTATGCAAATGATGAAGTGAAATATTAGTGGGTAATGTAGATAACCTCTCTTCCAGCATATTTACCATCAAATCAAACACTTACAAGTGCTGGCTGAGGATGGTGCTCA
>Ga0307509_10004289_pt1 | contig 20752 bp, 36 predicted proteins | sample 10_EM_MG_FD_202245 | JGI IMG/M metagenome (GOLD analysis project Ga0307509, IMG submission 202245) | Populus trichocarpa ectomycorrhiza microbial communities from riparian zone in the Pacific Northwest, United States - 10_EM | ecosystem: Host-associated > Plants > Roots > Unclassified | place... | reverse complement strand
CATTTATAGTCGCTGCGACCACCAATGCGCGTGGGCCATTCTTTCCGGCTACATTCCCACCGTGCCACGCCCCAGTTCTGATCCCTTCGTAGGTTTTCCCTTATATAAGTTCCCCTTTCCCCACAACCTTTGTAATTACAGTGGTATCACATAGTTTGGTGTTTTGAATGTATATCCCCCCTAATCCGCGTGCCATCCAGCCTGCGTGTGGATCAATTTCGCCGTGACCATCCACCGTCCGTATTTTGGCGGGGACAAACAAGCATAAACAACGCCACGGGAATTCGCGCCGGCTGCCCATCCCCATGCTCAGTGTCCGGCAAATCCGACCTCGGGACTTGCCGAGTTGTGGTTTGCCGGAGCGGTCAAATCCCGATCACGAAATTCGACCAATGAATATTGAATTGTTGACCCCAGTGAGCGGAAGAGGGTATGGGTCACAAGATAAGTAAAGTACGACGAATCCAACTACGGATCAGAAGGGAAGAGGAAAGGTGGAAGTGGTCCAAAGGTGCGATATGCGGTGGTGATTAAACCAGATAATAATAAGAATACTTCAAGAGAACTTCCATCTATTGTTGCAGACGGTGCAGGTCACGAACGTCTGTTGTCGCAAATTAGCGGTAGGAATCACTGTGACTGAGGGTCGAGAGGAACTTACGGTCATAGGCTCATCAGCACTACGAGTTTGTGCCTGGCGATAACGACATTTCCTCTTCATGGGATATCAGTAAATGCGGACTCGAGGATCAGATCATCAACCGACTAACCTGCTTGCAACGACCGCACTGGAAGGCATCCGTTTCTGCCTGTTGCTCTGCGGCACCCAGAGATCTGAACAAGTTTTCCTCGACGATCTTCCGGTTTGCGGCTTGTCGCTCCCCGGAGGCCATTTCCTGATGGGTGGGGATCAGCCGCGCGCCTTTGTAGGGCACCGTGTTCATACCTCGCTGGCCATTGTAGCAAACTTGGCGGCGGGGATGTCCCCTGATACAACACTTTCGCGCAGACTGGGGTTGTTCTTGTCCTTCAAGTTGACGAACAATGAGCGGATTTTGGCCTTGTATCCACTACTGTTGATTCCAAGCTCCTCCGCCACAGCCTTTTCGATGGCGACAGCCCTTTGGGCGATCAAGTCGTTGGCTATCGGATGAGGAGGGTTAGGCAAAGGGAGTGACGGAAGGTTATTAGACGCACGGGCTCCAGATTCCAGTGCGAGAGCATCGTAAAGGAGTTCAATACACCTATCACGGGTTTTGTCCCCTGTCCAGTTAGCGCTCACCCCGTCACCCTTGGCGGTCCTTGTCTCGACTTTTGGAGTCGCAGGAGAAGAGACGGAAGGTGGCACGGAGGTGATCTTGGACGGTGTCGCCGTCGAAATAGTCGGTTTCTTTAGCGCTACAAAAGACCGTCAGGGGTTGCCGGAACCCGACAACGGCAAGACACGCACCTGACTTGGACGTGGAGGGCGAGTGGTGTTCAGCCGCGCCGCCAGTGGTCCGTTTGGCTTTCTCGACATCGTTCTTCCACTTTTTCACAATATCCTTCGCTGCCTCGGACACACGCTTGTCCGCATGCGATCGTAGTTTTCCGACGGCGAGACCGGCCTTACTTTCCTGGGGTTGGATACGTCGCGGTTAGTTGGGGGTGGCGTTGGGACGACGGAGGTGGATGGCTCACCCTAAGAACGGCTTCGTTTATGTTTTGTTGCTTCTTCAGGGAACTCAAAACTTCCACCACGACCTAGATAAGAAAAATACGATGGGTTAGCCTGTAGATTTAAGCTTGAGCGGGATCACCTTACCTCTGCGACCTGGGCGCTTTGGAGAGACTTGACGAGCTTCTTAAGTTCAGCGACTTGGGACATCGTTTACTACGGGACGACAAAGCCACTATCTCGAGTGCGGAAAATGCGGAAAATCCAGGGGAAAATAACACGCTCTCTCTCAATCTCTCCCTTCGTTGAGCCCTCTCCGGTGGTCGTGTGTGAGCAATGTGCGTTGTGACGTGACCAGTCACACCCTTCCCCTCAACGTGAATGTCACTCCCTCCACTCAACCCTCTCCTCAAGGCTTCCGGCAAACGTACGAGGGACATATTTGCTTCATGCCCGGACGACAACATCAAGGACGACGAAAGGAGGTGCGTGACCTTGAGGCTGCAGCACGCAGACTGACTGAACCCCGGAAACAGCACCAGAATCCGTCTGTCCGTCAAGATAACTGACGAGTACAATGACTACAAACAGCTACCCCCTGCACTTCTATCGCAACAGGGTTCAGTGGGGCCCGCTCGACCGAAAGACGCGCAGAGGAAGATGATAACAGCGGGACGTACGTCTTTGTTCACCTCCCATCCACCCAAATTGCTCACACGGAATGCCTGCCCAGCCACCTCAGAGACCTCCATGATGATTGCAAAAATCGACAATACACCTGTCCAACAACCCTCCACGTTCACCGCCTCCTCTACCCTCTCAAAAGCGCTCGCCCTCCACAAAACCACACGGACAATAAAGCCAACATACCACCCACAATGGAAACTCGTTCGAGTCATCTCTGGTCACCTCGGTTGGGTACGCAGTGTGGCGGTGGAACCGGGGAACAAGTGGTTTGCGACCGGCGCGGGGGATCGTGTTATCAAGATTTGGGATCTGGCTTCGGGGGAGTTGAAGCTATCGCTGACGGGTCATATATCGACTGTCAGGGGTCTCGCCGTTTCCCCGCGGCACCCGTATCTCTTCTCGTGCGGAGAGGACAAAGTGAGTACCACGAGACGAACGCCCTCCCCGCTCGTTCCTAACACATGCTTTTGTAGATGGTCAAATGTTGGGACTTGGAAGCCAACAAGGTCATCCGCCATTACCACGGACACCTTTCCGGAGTGTACGCTCTCAGCCTCCACCCGACACTTGATGTTCTCGTTACCTCCGGACGAGACGCGTCCGCTCGTGTTTGGGACATGCGGACAAAGGCCCAAATACACGTCCTCTCAGGACACACTGCCACTATCGCAGATGTCAAATGCCAAGACTCGGACCCACAAGTCATCACCGGTAGTATGGACTCAACAGTTCGACTCTGGGACTTGGCTGCTGGCAAATCTATGGTGACGTTAACACACCACAAGAAATCTATTCGTGCGCTCGCCATCCATCCGACGGAATACTCGTTCGCTTCCGCTTCTGCTGGAGGAAACAACATCAAGAAGTGGAAATGTCCAGAAGGAACTTTCGTCTTCAACTTCAGTGGCCACAATGCCATCATCAACACACTCTCCGTAAATCCAGAAGGCGTGTTCTTCTCTGGAGGGGATAACGGAACGTTAACGTTCTGGGATTACAACTCGGGCACCGCGTTCCAGACTTTGGATGACATTCCACAACCTGGTTCGCTGGAAGCTGAGGCTGGCGTATTCTGTTCGACGTTCGACCAAACGGGGACACGTTTGATTACAGGCGGAGCCGACAAGACAATAAAGGTGCGTGTACCGATCCCCCCCTCCGAGTATGCGACATTTTATTGACCCGGATTTATGGCAGGTGTATGCGGAACAGCCCTAATGTGCCCACGCTGTAGTTAGTTTACTCTGTATCGTACTCTAGATCCCTTGCAACGGGCTTCCTCCAGACCTCGTCCCCACATCTGCATCGTGACAAGAACGCGTGATGATTGTGACAGACGCGTATGAGCCACACCGAGCCACACGTTGATTACGGTTTCTTTCCAACATCCAGCAACTCTCCTATCCCCGATCCTTAACTGCCTGACAACTTGCAATGTCTGAAGCAGCCGAAGACATTAAACCAAAGATTGATCTTACCATTAACCATGAAGGCCAAAGTCAGCATCCGCTCTGTCCTTGTTGTGTAGTGTGCTTGGAATTGAGCACTTATGCACTCATACATTGGGTCACGATCTTTCCCGCAGCGTGCACCGTCAAGGTGAAATCCACCACACCGTTGAAGAAGGTTTTCGAGGCGGCAGAGGTACGCGTTCTTGATCCTTATTGTAGGCACCCCAATTGAAGTTCCGCCTCAGAAACGATTCGGAAGAGAATCAGGTCAGCCTGTTTTGTGTTGGCTTTCTGTTACCACTGTATCGATGCGATCGCATCCTGTTCTTGTCGATATAGGGACTTTCAAGTTCTTTCACGAGGGAGTGCGACTCCAACCACAAGACACACCCGCAACCGTAAGCCCATCCACAGCGCCTTCACTCGGTTCAACTTACGGACTCACGTCTTAGCATGAAATGGAGTCCGGGGATACTATTGATGCTCACTTGGAACAGGTGCGTACTGGTGTCAAACTCTTGTTCGTACGTTTTCTCAATCTCCCACCGTCCATCACCCCAAAAGCTCGGAGGGTGGCATTGAAGCTTGTACGCCGCTCCTCCCCATGTCCGCCACTTTCAACTTGCTTCTCGTTTATATGTACGATATACTCCGACAATGAAATAATCGGGACTACACATCGCACAACCGGGAGGAACCACCATCAACCGTATTATTAGCCTTGCCACGGGGAAGACTTACAAAGACCATCCAACAGCGTCAGAGATCTCTCTAACCCTAGTGACCTCAGCCAACCTGAGCGCATATATCAAGCACTCCCTCTCCTTTTCGACCCTCCCCTGCATCTTCGCGGCCTTTGCCAAATAATACCAAGCCTCAGGCACATCCCATCCATCCCCATTTGTAAGATCGCTCAGCAGACCGGCGGCAAGTTCCACCCGGTCCGGATCTAACACGTCTACGTTAGTACATGGTGGCGACAAGTAGATTTTGCAGATGTGAATTATCGCGGAGACGTGCTCTGGCGCGATGAAGAGAGCTTTGTGAAGGGCTTGTAAAGCCTTTTGTTCGTCACCCAACGCGTGGTGGTAAAGTCCGAGCTTTGTCGAAACAAATTCAGTCAGATGGGGGCGGGCGATTTTCCACGTTACCCACATGTACCCAAACTGCGGGATTGTTTCCATCCCTCACCTCCGCCTCCTGAATCGCCCCCCTCGCCTGTTCGATCTTCCCGAACCGCCGGAAAGTCGCAGCCGACATACACCATAGATCGCTCATTAACCTTCGCTCCTTCGCGGCGCGGTTGTCCCATTTCGAAGGCGTTTGAGACGTCGAGGGGGGCGGGGAGGTGGTGATTCCGTGACCGAGTCGTCAGGGGTAGAATCACCGTACGTGACCCGCCTTCGTGAATGGATAGATGACGCTTGGTAGGTGTCAGTACTGAGCATGGAATGGATATCTGCCGAAGACGGTTAGCCAAGGGTTGGTGGTTAAGTTACGAATGCCTACCCGGCGCAGAAGTGGCTTTACGAAGGTGACTCAGACCATGCTTAGGACCTAGTGTGACGATTTTCGAAATCGATGAGATGCGTTCCTGGCCACGGTGGACCTGGGTCTTCAATATTTTCGACACCCTCCTACTGGCAGAGCTTTGTCCTCCCGGGCGCCCCAGTGAGAGCTTGCTCCTCCCATCCACACCTCCCCAATGGCGCTGGTTCCCGAAGGATTGGTTCACCGGGGACGCGGGGGTGATTTTGATTGGAGGCTCAACAGATGGTGCATCATCCGCATCATACGGTGCCACTTCGACCGGGTTCATGGGCAGAGCGGATATTGTCTGGTTCGCTATTGAGCCTTCATCCCCTGACCTGCGGATGCTCTCAAAAGAGGACCTCGCTGAATGTGCTCATGATCAGAAACGGGCTTCCACTCGTGATGGGGACATACTACCTGTGGTGATGCCTTCCCTCTGAGCCGCGACCCATGAAAATACTTCCAGCCACTTTTCAGCAGCACCCTCGGGTCCCTCTGCGTGTTCTATGAGAGCCAACTGTGTCATACGCAATTGTAGGGCATATTCGAAGAGCTCCCGATGTGATGGTGGGGGATGGTCAGGTAGGGGTCTCAACAGCGAGGCAGCTGTGGGAATACCGGTGGCATCCCGGCTCAGGAGTGTCGCAGGTGACATGAAAGGAACGTCCGCCGGAGATAAACCCTCGATGTTCCCGTTTGGCGTCCCAGGTGCGTCACTATTTGGGGTCTGGGGCAATCCTTCATCGCCCGCCCCTCCCTCGCTGATTCCCGCACCATACTCCAAAACTGCCTTCGCCTTCTTCCAATCATCCATTGTCACGAGGAGGAGACCAAGGAGATGCCAATATCGGATCTCACGGGAGCCCAGTTCGACGGCGGACCTAGCGTGTTCGATGGCGAGAGGGATGTTCCTCGACGGGCCCGCCCTGGATAGTGCTAACGCGAGGTGGTAGTAAGCTGGGGCACTGGGAAACGTCTCAACCGCCAGGGCGCAGAGCCCGAGAGATTCGGAGAGCCGGTGGGGGCGGGTCAAGGACATTTGTTCTATGGGTGGTGATGAGCCAAGGCCACACGAGCTCTCTGTCCCCAACCTACCTTTGTGGGCCATCACGGAGTGCCAGATCCCCTCCGCCAGATAAACGCTCCCCACCAATTCCGCATCGTTTTTGTCCAACCGAATCTTGGCTTTCTCAATCAATACCCCGGCCTCCTTCGCTTCGTCCAAACCGTTGCCGGTTGTCCCAAGAGCGGTTCCAGATTTCGAGTACGCGACTCGGCACAACATCCTCGCCCCCTGAACCAACGTCTGGACCCAGTTCCTGTCCGTGTCTACACCATGCGCGCCGTCTACGCTACTGGCGCTCGCGTCCTCCAGTTTATGGTTGGCTTCGGCATTGGCAGTCTCCCATGCCTTACCGACCACTTGCACGTAGAGTCGGAGAGTACGTATCGCTAGGTTTGAATCTCCTGACACATAGAACAACCGTGACATGTGCCGAAAGACGCGATGGGAGTTGAATGTCAGACGGGTCGCCCACCACAACGTCTATGCAACTTGGAGATCTGAATTTGTCGAGGAGTCACAAACGGAGAAACGTACGTCTATCACCCAACCCACGTGCTCGCCCATAACGCCACTAGCCTCCCAAGTCGCAACGCAAAGGTCGACGAACTCCTCGACAAGAAAGTTGCGCTCACCCGCCCGGGGAAACTTGGTACTGACATTAAGCACAGATCTGTACTCCTGGATCACAGATCTCGCTTCCGGTAACCAACTCGGAGGACTCGTGTCCGAGCTGGGCCTTTTTGTAGCGTGGGCCTGGGAGATGACAAAGTGGAGGTACAAAGTCGAAACCGTGGACCGATGTTGTGACCGGAAAGAAGAGACCCAGTGTGAGCTACAGGCGAAATATTGGCGGAAGAGGGCCGAGAGAGTTAGTTCGTCCATGGTTGTCCGAACAGCGATGACGATCGTTCTCCACAGTAGCCGCTCTACCCATCTCCAAAGTTCCAGATATTGAGTGTAGGAAGCGGGTTGTGGGTTCGGGGAACCTGGTGTGGGAGCGGTATGAGGGATATCCGCTTCCAGAGTGTCGATGAGAATAGAAGCGGAAAGATATATGTCGAGCGACCCCTGCAGATCTGACGGATGCAGCTTCTCGTGCGACATTCCTATGGGGATAGGTTATTACATGGCGATCGCGTAGGCATCAATGTACCTTTCAAACAGACAGACCGAACAGTCTCGATCAACGACCAGGCCCTCCCATCCCTGACGTCAGGATTGACTGGATTTTGTTCAGCGGTCGCGAAACTACCCGTCCAAGACGAAACGGAAGATTGGTCGGTACCCGATTGCGGCGCAACAGAGGACCCGGGTTTGGAGGCAGGTATTCGTTTCAGGGGGTGTGTCAGGTCCTTGACTTTAGATAAGATGTCGAGGGATTTAGATGGTCGCGAAAGCGAATAAGCGTAGTATGCCAGAGCGAGCAAAGTCGACTTGAGATCACGATTAAGCGTGAGGTACGCGAGAGGTTTAGCTGGACTCACTTCTGATGGTGATGATATGGCGTTCAGCACGTCATATCCCGCCTGCCCTTCCTGCTGCCGCTCCTCTGGGAGAATAACCTCATCGCCCAAATCCAACGGGCTTGCCAGAGAGCGTCGAGATCCGTCAATGGCCGACTTCTGTTGGCCAGCAGCGAGTTGGAGGTGGAGATGATGCGTCTGGGAAACGACCTCGGCGAACTCGTTCTGTCCAGGACAGTGTTTGTTAAACTTTCGCAACAGGTTCGCCCAGTTCAGCGTCTTGCCATTTAGGTCCTTTCCGGGCACGTCGGAGCCCCATTGGCCGGCAGTGATGACCGTTCGTAGTTGAGTCCAGTAGTGTTTGTCCTTGGTGAGCGCCATCGTCAACCTCACCGTCAGACCTGGGTGAAATGATCGACTTGCGGTCGCGTCCGTTTACACCAAATTGGCGCCGGAGGGCGGGCCGTCTCCAGCGAGGGTCAAATGTTATGTTACAAGATGTACGCGATGGTTACAGACGAAGGACAACCACTCAAAAACATTGGGATGCGCCGAAGTGCAACGGGAAAATTTGCGAGGACAGACAACGGATCTACTGGTAAATAAAGTTGTACCTTTGGAAGTCCGGCGTCAGCATGATCCAGGGTGAAACTCGCGGGGGTAGGCGTACCGAGACAGGAGGTGGGGGATTGCGGAGAGCTGGGGGCCGTAGCGAGCCGCATTATCGTATAACTCAAACAGGGGGATTGCGAGAAGCTTCATATTTTTTGGGACTGCCAAAACCTCTGAACAAAACGTGTTTTAGCACAAGCTTTGGTGGGTTGGACGACAAAAAACAGACTCCTCTCTGGCATCTGGACAAGGAAAAGTTTCTTGCATTCCTTGGGTTTCGTGATGTGGGCGGGTACGAACGGATACTGTCATACAAGTTAGAACCAACCCACAACAGCAACGAATTGGTCACACCATGAAGGTCTCGAAGTTGGGCCTCCACCACTGAGCCAAACAATCACCGATCTCCCAGTCGTTATCCACTCCGTGAGTCGAGTTGAACTGGCGGGATTCGGAGGGAGGTGCAAGACGGTCATCCAACCTCCGTTTCAAACCGTCGATCTCGTCTTCACCAGGTTTGAGATAGTCCCCCGGCCTGCGGCGTATTATCATAAGTGGCAGACAATAAAACCACGGTAAATTCTAGGGCTTACAACTTGAAAAACGCGTTCGCGATTTGCAACATGAGGATATGCGGATGACCGTGATCGTGCACGACGAGGATTCCTTCAACAGTTCGCCTCATTCCAAAATCTTCATAGTTGTTCTGCAAACGTTGGAGACGAGCGGAGACCGAGGGATCTTCCTCAGGTTGTGCTTCCTTGGTGCTGGGGCGAGAAATTGTCGGTTGAAGGTTGACGGACGAGGGCCAAAGTGTTACCTGAAAGTGAAATTGGACAACGGGTACCTATGGCATGAACAGAGGCTCTGCTGTGAGCGATTCGGTAACGTCGCTAGGGCAAAACGGTACGCTTACAGGGCGATAGTGTTCGACATGGTGGTTCAAGGGGGATCTGAGGTTTACACCAGTTCCCACGGATTCGGTCCTTCATTCTGCATGAGGAGGCGCTCAACTCATTCACTCAAACGCTATGTCAATCTTCGCCTAACATCCGTAGAAATACCCAACTAGCTAGCTCACGAACCGCTCGATACCAGGAATTTCCTTTGACGGTGTCCGACCTCCAGGCTCTCGTCGGGGTGCTCGATCATCGTGTATGCTTGGATTCGATTACTCATGTGTACGATTTGGAAGACATAATACAAGGTGCGTCAGTCACGGTCAGCGGAACGGAACGTATGAGAGGGTAGAATCGCTGCGAGGCAGTCTCTCCCCGGATAACCGTGATAACCGTGATTATTCAGGGAGAGCCTGCCCGACAGCGCGGAGACGGGGAACGGAACTAGATGTAGAACATGCTGTTCTTCAGGCTATCGTGAATCCCAGGCCAATCTTTCTTGGCATCCTCGAACACCTGATCCTTAGTACGCTTGGCCTTTCCCTTGCCTTTGTTCGCGACGAAGTACCTGCTGAGGTAGCATCGAGCGCGCTCGCAGGCCAGGTCGGCATAGTAGGCGGGTGGCACCAAACTGACAGCCTTTGTCGCGCGAACGTACTGGTAGCTGAAGTGATGGGTGCCCTGCTGCATCACGTCGGCATTGAAGCGGTTCTCGTCGTAGATGACGATGTAGTGGGTCGGTCGAACTTGTCCTTGGAGACCGGAATGTGCTTGAAGGTTGAAGTCGAACAAGAACGGAGAAGAGAGGCCTCTATCTTGGACTGTGCCGGGAAGGGTGTTTCCGTTGTTCGATTTCTGCTCGGCCGCCGTCGGGTAGAATCTACTGTGGTGTCGTTTCCCACAGATGACGATGGTGACCTTCGGCCGATACTGCCTCTCAACCTTCTCGAAAGCTTGCGGCATTTGCATACGGAACTCTTTTTCGAGGACATCCTCATATTGCCCCTGCAATCCTGCCTCAGCGCATTGGCCAATCTTTGAGATATCAAGTTACGCACCTCACTGACTCCGTCTCTGTATACAATCACCCGTTTGGGAAGGGCCTTACTCGCCGCCTTGTACGCTTGCAGCCTTTCTATCATCATCTCCGTAAGGTCCTTGATCATCTATGAGGGAGGTTATATATATGTTTCGGGCAAAGGAGTTTGATTACCAACCTCCCTTGTCCCGAGCTGTAACCGGAGGCTAACAGGGAATTGAGCAAATGTATCGTCCACGTTGGCAACAACTGCGGCGACCGATGGGGTTCCTGCGATCGATGTAGGGCTGGGATGAGTGACGTCCATGCCAACAACCATCGTGGACGCCGTCTTCAACCATCCCAACGCGCGGTCGTCGATCGTGTGGTTAACTCCACCCAACTTGGCGTTAGCCTTGAGAGCAACGTTCGAGAAGTATTGGTCCTGCTTTTTCTGATCTTTGAGGGCCTTGTCGAGTTGCATGCAAATGGAGTGGGCGCCAAGTTTGGTATCGCAAAGTGTTTTGATTCCAGGGTAGATGTAGTCATCTCTGCGCGAAAGGAGGAACAAGATCATCTTCGGAAGGGGTGTACCCAACTTGCGGACAGTCTCCTCGATGTGTTCGAGGGCCTGACGTCGCCCGGGGTCCTGTTGGGGATGTGGTAGCGCCGGCGTTGGGAGAATTTTTGGAGCGTTCGGGACCGCCATGCCGCAAGCTTTGAGTTTGTTCCCAAACCCATTCGCCAGCTGCTGGATCTCCTGGGGATCGACCCTCGCGCCGTCCAGGACAACGACAACACCCCAGCTTGGAAGTGCGGCGGCTCGTTTGAACTTGACAGAAAGAATGTTCCAGCTTCCACCGTTGGGAAACAACGGTCTCCCGGTGTAAGACAATTGGGGAGGTGGCAACACGCGAATCGGGACGGTGATCATTTCCGATGCCACACTGAGATCGAAGCCATCGATGGGGCCATCTCGGAGGCCAAGGAGCCGCAAGCCGTCATTTACGATGCTAGCCGCGTTCGTTGCCGGTGGATTACATGCATATTGAATCATGTTGGCGGTCTCGCGGTCGGTCAGGCGTCCTAAAAATGGCTGTTCGATGACTTGACAAAGCTCCGCGGGGAGGTATGTGGGTTTCTTAGTACCAACGTTTATCACCGGGAGCCTAGGGTTGAGTCGTTTATTGTACTCTGTAAAACACCGAGTGAGATCACAGGCGCAGGGAAGGGAGCGAGGACTTACTGCGCAGAAAGTATGCCGCAACGGACATCTTCGGTTGCTTGTATTCCGAGCAATCAAAGTGAACGGCTTCTGGACCAGCCGCTCCGAGAACTTCAGTCAACGTGTACGTCCTGTTGTAGCCAAGGTGTGTAGTGACGACCTTGACTTTCGAAGGGAAATCCGAGGGGACTGCGCCTTGGGTTCGCTCCTGGAATTTGTTGATCGCGTCCATAAGAGTCCCAGCGATGTAGAATGGCGTCATGCAGACGTTGACGTTGAGCACGACCTGTCCGAGGGAGGGACGAGCGGAGGAGTAGAATCCCTTGAAGGCGAGAAACATCTGACTGAGGCCATTCTGACGATCTTGTTCCGCAGGGAAAAAGTAACGATTCTTCCCAGAACGAATTGCCACGTTGGAGGCGTGCCTCTGGACGATGAGGTTAAGGGCAGAGATGAAAGGCTGGAAATCCCATTCCCTCTTGGTCAGGTCGGCGTTACAATATCTGTACATGGTGGGGTCAGCATGGCGCTACAAAATGGAAGACAAGGTCACTCACTTGGTAAGCTCTTGCGGGTCTAAGGTGGCCTTTAAGGTGATTTCGACTTGGTAGGGTTTCGTAGTGGTGGGCGGTGCTCCTTCGTCGTAGTGGTCAATTTTAAATTCCAGGGGTTGCTCCAGTCGGCGTGCCGACACGATGCGCTCGCTTTTATCGTGAGCGATGAAGCGTGCGTGGGGGGAAATCTTTGGGTGTTGCTCCAGGAGTTGGAAGATCCGTTTCTTGATGGGGAATCCAGTGTCGGGCGTTATCTTGACTGCGTAATCGAAGATGGGATTCTTGGGCAAGCGGACGGTAAAAAAGTTGGCTCGCACTACGCCGGGCTGACCGATTGTCCCCCATCCAGGACCTACGAAACGAAACGGTGAGAATGCAGATTTGGGTCAAATTCGAGAAACGTACGAAGAGGGAATTTGGGCGAGTCGTCTTTGGCAGCGTTGAACCTGGCGACCACCCTGTCCCCTTCCTCCTTGAGCCGAGGATCATAAACCGCTCGAACGTTCTCCTGCCAGATACCAAAGTTACCCCTGCCACGTCCACCAGGGCCACCACGCGAGGGGCCTCCACCACCGCCACCTCTACCCATCGGTCCACCTCGACCGCGACCTTCGCCCCCTCCAAAACCGCCACCGCCACCTCTTCCTCTCCCCCTGTCCCCACCCCCTCCGCCACCACCTCTGCTTCCACTTCCGCCTTGACCATAGCCGCCAGGGTTTCCTCTAGGAGGGCCGCCTCTCCCTCTTCCTCTTCCTTGAGAACTCATGGATAGATGATGAGAATCGTCTGTCGAAAGGGAGTGTGGCGAAAGCGTGGCTCGATGGACACAGCCACACTGACTCTGGGTTTTGATGAGATCAAGAGTCGATGATAAGGTTTTCTTCCGCCACACTTGGGTCGCCATCGTTGTAACAATCCACGAAGGTGGAGAGCTAGGGGTAGTATCTAGTTCATTGTGTTACAATATACACTGAGGCACCTGTTGCGCTCTGAAATACAGCACAAGGACAGTGAAAGGGTAATGGGCCGGGCCGCGGAGGGTACGTGTTCAACCAATTCAACGGAAGGTTGAGCCTGCACCCTTTCTATTGTAAAGAGGCGCCCGTTCTGAATGCTTCAGATGAATCGAGCGAGCAGGTAGGAAGTAAGGATGGATGAAAGTAGGTTGACCTATGGACCGACAGTCAGCGGAGACGACGGGGTCCCGGAGGAATGAGCTTGCCTGATTGTTGGACAATACATCCAGTCCATTGATCACAATCGGCTGCTCCACAGCGGCTGGTTTGACTTCGTCGGGTAGAATACGTTTGGTCTTGGATGACTGGCGGGTTTCTTGTATGGTGGCCCCGAGGAATGAATCGATCTAGTGGGCGGTCGGTTTCCATTGAGTCGAGAAATGAGGACAGGGGTGTGTGTAAGCATACCAGGGATCCAAGACCGCCCGCCGCAGTACCCCATAAGAGCAAAGGCAGCAACTCGGTCACCCAATTCTGTCTGCAGACGACGTTTTCTATGGCGAGCGTGGTAGCGAGGGTGAGGCCCATGACGAACCCGCCAATCAGGGATGCGATGGTTCCGAGGACAGACAAGCCTCCGTTCGTGCCAGGGGGAACAGGCTTGAATGTGGTGATCAAGATGGGCGGTGATTTGGATAATATGCCCAACTCGGACGCCAAAGTATCTCCTAAACAGCAGGCAAAGTGGCTAAACGCCATCCGTCAAACTCTCGTTGAAACATTTGAGCACCGAGCGCACCCAAGAGATACTAGGAGTAGAGCTCTACTCCATCCCGATGTGACTTGTGGGGATATAGGGCACCATTCGGTAGAAACGTATGGCCGCCCTGGGACAACGAACAGGCTGGGCAATAATTGGGACGCCAATGAATCCGGAATGAAGGAAGCGGACCAAAGGAGGGTGGCGATGAGGGCGGAGAAGGAGTTACACAAGACTTGTGACGCGGTTCTGTGCCCAGCCTCCTGGTGTCCTTCCTCCAACTGGGCTTTGCGACTTTTACCGACCTTGGTCGCCCGTGAGCCGACGAGGTAGAAGATGATGAGTGAAATGCCAATTGATCGGAGGGGTGGAGATAACATGGTCACTCCTGTGAAGAAGGCGGCGAAGGCCCCGGACGGGGATAGCGAACGTTTGCGCAAGCCATGGCCAGCAAGGAAGGTTGCTATGAGGATCGGGACCAACGGGAGGTCTGACACGTTGAAGGACATCGTCGAGGATGACCACCCGTGGGAAACGCGCCCCTCGTCAAAGATCACCCGGAGGCAAACGCGCCGCGGGCCGGCTGGTCAACAAACCGAAGCTTTGTCCAACACCAGATGCTAACACATGGTGTGAAGTATCACATTGGGTCACCCGGAGTGAGCTGGACGATCGATTGTGAAAAAGGTGGTCGAAGTAAACCTCAGACTGAGAACGATATCGAGGGGAAACCCGAAAATACCGGTCACCCTGGTGAATTGGATTTCAACGGTGCCGGTAAGCGCTTGAACGACCGCATAGACCAGCCGTTTCGCGTGTTCTACGGTGGGGTCGCGACCAGGTCAAGGGTCTGGCATCGATTGTGGTAGATACACTGGCAGCCGTTCAAGGAAATGACCGATCAGCGTGCTTGGTGGCAGGCTGAAGCCTCGCCGAATCCTCGAGGCCACAGGGGCTCGACCCGGCCGGGATGGGTGGTCGTGCGTAGATAAGTGTTCGGGCAGACGATCACCTTCATCTTCGCCTTCATCTTCGCCTTCATCCCCACCTTCATCTTCACCCTTCACCATCATGAACGACATCTTCAGTCCACCATCCTTCGCCTCTACATATCCCAATCCTCCTTTCCCACCGCAGTCGAAGCTATTCGAACCAGTCCCTCACTCTGACAAGTTCGCCGCCCCACCATACGAACGTCCAACAACGGCTTCCGGCATCTTGCGACCGACCCACACCAAAAATGGAGATGGCCCCGATCTCGAGAAACCCATGACCCAACCGACCCTTCAGCGATATCGTAGGCACAGAGAGTACTACATCGACGGTGGCGACATAGTCTTCCTTGTACGTCCCTCCATCTACTCCTATGATCCTAAATCGTCCAATTGCTCACCGCGAATCCAGGTCGAGAACGTGCTTTTCCGCGTGCACAGGTCAGCGTCCTCTCACAGTACCACAAAGTCTCGCAAGTTTCACTAAATGTGTGGCGGGTAACAGCTATTTCTTCGAGCGTGAATCTCCCGTATTCCGCAAACAGCTCGCAGGGTATGGGCCGCGAGAACGGACAGGAGGTTCAGATGCAGATCCCTGTGTCCTCGATAGCGTGACCGTGGATGACTTTTCGCGTTTCCTCTGGGTGTTCTACAACCCGTGAGTCTCTACATCTCCGCCCCGAACGCGACTTGACGCGTCGACCCTCGTTCACAGTGTATACTCCATCTACGAAGCACCAACCGAAGATTGGGAAGCCATCCTTAGTCTCGCTCACCACTGGCAATTCTCCCAGGTCAAGGCCCTCGTCATTCGCGAGATGGAGAAGCAAGACATCCCAGCCTTGAACAAGATCACGATCTATCACCGCTACGAGGTTAACCGAGATCTACTCTTCCAGTCTTACATGGACCTCTGTATGAGAGAGGAACCCCTCACCATTACTGAAGCAGGGAACCTAGGATTGGAGACGTGGTTGATGATCTCCACTGCACGTGAAATGATAAGGCGAGGAGATGGAAGCGCATCCCCAACTGCCAATCGTTCCACAGGGGAGGTGCAACGCGTCATCGGTCAGATCTTCCGCCTTCCTAATCTTGTCTGATACTCCCCCCCTTCTATACCAAACTGCTGTTTCGTTGCTCGTCCGTTGTTTTCTACTGAGTGTCGTATATATTGTGTCAGCTCGTTGTATATAAGTCACAGCGTAATAGATCTTGGATTGCAGACACCTTCTAAAACGTCTGGCGTAACGGGCAGAGCAATGAGAAGTGAATGTCCTTGGTATATACACAAGCTGAGGGTATAGGTAGCTACTCGACGAGTGCCAAAGCCTCGACGTGACCGGAAAACAACCCATTCATAAATTAAACCCCAAACAGACCCTTTACATACCGTTTGAAACGAGCCCTTCGACCACGACTCGAGGTATCCGTCATAGGGGCAACACCCGTGGAACGGGTCTCGTCAGAGGACTCCCTCTTCCAGAGAAGGGAGGTCAGAGAGGCTGCGTATTTGCGTCCGTGCAGTTTTGGGGGAGGAGGTAACACGCCGTGTTCCGTCGTGTGGGTCGACCTGGTGTCGATCGGAAGGGTACCAGAATCCTGCGAGCGCCATAAGCTACCTCCCAGCGTAGGGGTTGGGGGGATCCCTGGTGTTCCGGGCTGAGACAGCTCATCGTCCATCTCCTCAGGCGTCCCATCCATCACTGGCACAGGCAGGGTGGTTCAGAGTTGATATCCGACAACGGGTCGCATGCAACTCACCTTGGAACTTTGAAAACCGTTTCTCCCTCTGTAACACGCTACCCTGGCTGGACCGCTTGCTGATCGTGCCCGATGGCAGGGCTGTAAGTGAAGTTGTCGTTGTTGTGCCACTAGACCTGGTAAAAACGGACGATGACGAAAAATCGCTGTTGAGACTGGATCGGTCGCTGGGGTACCAGGTACTCGGTCGAGACCGGGGTTCGTGGAGAGTGCTTCCAGCAGCACCACCACTAGAGGTCACCGACCGAGCACTATGTCTCCAATTATTCCCCCCTAGGGAGCTCGCATCCGGATCCTCAATCGTCGGAATCGCTTCAGACCAGCCTCTTAGTGCAGTTTCGAACTCTTCCCGGGTACTTTGTTGTGGTTTGGACCAGAAGCTTTGCGGCCTGGATATCAACTCACTCAACCGTTCCACCTCCCGAGGCTGGGGCAGGCTGTACCTTCTCTCCGCATCGTGCTTTCTGCGCCCCCCGGTGTGTTTGACTGGGGAAAAAACACCACCCCACCCCACGGGTTTCTGTCTGGTCGTGAGCCTCCGCTGAATGGCGACATTGGGAAAACGCTCACCGTAGGGGGGTGATCGGTAGATTTATCGCCTAGATACTCCTCGGCCAGGACGACGAGTAGGGTTTCTTCGGGAACTTCCCCTTGCAGCAACGCCAATGTCAGATCAAACTGCCAGGACGAGGGTGCTAGGCTAAGCGGCGCCAAGAGCGACAACGCTATTGGTGATTCTGTTGGGTATGCGGTTAGCGCTGTCTGTCGCGACGAAGAGGTGGATGTTGACGTTGACATACTTATGGAACATCCCATGAACATGCCGGCTATGCCAGCCTCGCCAACGGACATGAACCCTGTGATCGGTACGTGGGAGAAGTGACCCATCACATGTCCAGGCTTGGGTGCGTTCAGGTGGGGAACCTTGGCGCTCTTCGAGTGGGTTGCCAAGAGCTGTTCAACACCCATCAGGATGAAGATGTGTGGAACCAACGAATGAGCCGTACCAGAAGCAATCCCCTACTAAGGGTCCACGAATCCTCGGCATTTAGGCGAATCGAGAAAACGGAGGATTGGTCGGTAGGGAGATCAGGTGTATGACGCGGGGAGACGACGTGGGAGGGATTAATCGCCCTGCAGAAGGTTGCTGCCGGTTGGTGATGGCTTCGGTGCTCAAACTTCCCCACTACCAGAACCGATGAGAATCGTCTGAACAACGAGAATATGGTGAAATCTGACCTCCGGCGCTATCCACCACGACAGCTGGCTGGCGCACAGAAAAGAGCTCCGACATGTCGGTTCCGGGTATCCCCTGTTTGTGATTGAGTGTCTGGTCTTCGCGAGGTAACCGTGAGGCATACCTCCCGTAACCGGGTGACGTCGTTATGGTGGATCAACACAGCTTCGGCTTCGGAGTTCTACCGGTGTGGATGTTTAGGGTTCCTGGAGATCAAGAGGTGTAAGCGGGAAAGACTCACTCGGAAGACCCATTCCGCAACGACGTCGAAGGTGTCTTCCTCCTCCTAAACGGGGAGGTAAGAACAGACAACCCAAGGGAGGGAGACCGACCCACTGATGAGACGTTGTGGAAAAGTTCGAGCCCGGAGTCATAACTGGTGACTGAGCTGGAATAGTCTGTCGTGGAATCTCCACTGCTATCTGACCCAGTATCGGAATCCGGACTCATTTGCACCGTCAGTTCCGGGAAAGTCTCGTCGTGGTTATCCCCTGAGCCGAGATCGTGTGGACCAGCCCCCGCCTTTATGACCTTGGGAAACATTAATGCCCTCCTGCGCATAGTATAATACCGGATAAACACGCATTGATTATACTCGTTCGGAGTGACATCAATCCGGATGCTACCAGAGGGGTATACATCCAACTCCTCGGGAGAGGATGGAGGGCTACACAGTTGAGGCCCACAGTTGGTGTGAACCAACCCTTTAGTGTGCCATGTCCCCCAAGCAGAGGCGGAAGCGGAGGCTAAGAGGGGGACTGAAGTGCTGAACTCGGATGAAAGTTGGGCACTATTGTTCGAATACGCTATCATCGCGAAATCCCTTGTCATATCGACCCCAGTGACGAGGACGGGCTTGATATCGTTGCCATGCCGTGCGTTGCGGGCGAAGGTTACCCAGGAATCATAATGGCGCTTGGTGTATTCCTCAAAGGCGGATTCGAGTTCAATGTCTTCCCGATAAGTGCGGTACTTTGTGACCAGGGCCGCTCCTTGTTTCTCGGTAAGTTCAAACGAGAAGCTGACGCCGGGCTCTAGGAATCTGTGGTGACAATGAGAAACGAGGTGAGAACAAAGTGGCCGGTGGGTCTTACGGAGCCGCGCAAACTGAGGCGCCGAGGCCAGCCCCGGTTTCCTTAACTGTGTTCGTAGAAAGGTAACCGGGTAACCGGGGTTGACTGAATATCACAGGTCCGACATCCAATGGTTCGAAGGTGAGAGGAACGTCGACGCCCGGTTCACGCGACCCCAATGGACACCCTGCGGAGAATAACAAGTGGAAGCGACCGCGACGGATGTATCCCACATCGCCGAGCTTGACGCGCTTGTAACTGTAAATCGGTGCTGGTTCCCTGGGGTATTTGTCATTACAAAGAATGAAGGACGTTGCACGAGGGGGAAAGCGCACCATAACGCGTCCCCGTGGTCAAGCAAGCCCATCTGCCTGGGAACTCGCCGTTAGAATCTCGGAATGCATCACAGTCCACGAAAAGACTCACTGTTTGTATATCCTCCATCCCGCTTGCTTGGAAGCCATAGTGGGACCCCGAGGGTCAGAGGAAGGTGGAAAGCCGGTGAACAGCTGGGCGGTGGCAATATTCGGTTTCTAGCGCAGCTCTGAGGCTGTCCATCAGCATAAGTCACGGTCGTGAGAACGGACGCAAATCAAACGCCGCCAAAATCCTGCGGCCGCGTATGAATCCTTGGGGGTACTCGCGACTGGATGAGCTCGTACGATGAATGGATATTATGGCGTGTCATAACGTATTTGGTGTGTTCTGCCTGGGCCTTTGAGGATGGAGCGGATGCAACCAGCCATTATGCACACGTCTCGATCATGATCACTGCTTGAACGTCGACAATTCCCTCTCCTCTGAAGTCGCATAGACCCACACCGGGAGCCCAGCGCTCGGCGTCCACTGGGCACAATGGCCTGGTTTTTGTGCGATAGGTCGTTGAAAGGGGTAGGTATCCTGAAGTCGACCTGGCTACTGGATTCGTCACGAGGAGAATCCTCACAACTTAACATTATCCCCACCTGATAACGGGGCTGTGCCTTTGTCAAGTGACCCTCCCTACACCTTACACCCTGCACGTTTTACGGTCTGTGCACTCACGTCTGGTCGTCAGTGCAGCGCCACGATGCATGTCCAGCAGTTGGCCCTTCCTATAAAACCCGGGTCTAATCCATGAGTTCCCTCACCGAGCTGCCTCCCAGTCTCCCCTCTGCTCTCTCCGTAGAGGTCATGTCCCAGCCGGTCACCACCCCTAACTCTTCTGAGCTTGCTTCCCAGCTCGAAGAGCTCTCCGGGTTGGCATCGCAAATCTTTCGCTTCTCCGATGAGTTGCGAGCGGTTCTCCAAAGCGACCCCCCAGCGAATGGCGCAAGTGTCTGTGCGCCACTTTCCCTCGCGCTTTCCAACGCACGGAGCTGCTTGTCCCTTATGCAGCTCATCAGCCAGACACCCGTTCCTCCCCCGTACTGTCCTCCCTTTTTCGATTCGCCACTTCGGTGCTGACTGGTTCTTTCAGTACCCCACTCCCCTTCATTCCACCCGCACTTTCACTTACCTCTACCACCACTATCGCCGGTATGTTCTTTCCTCCCCTCGCCCGCAGCGTCCACTAACAGCCATAACCCTAGAGGCTACTCTTCCCGCCTTTCCCGCACCCCCGTTCCCTACTCATCCAGACGTGGAGATGAAGGTGGAGGAAGCAGCCGCCAACGCACTGTTGACTCTTGCTGCGCCCCGGCTCACCATCGATACAACACACCCTCCAGCCGTCCCACTGGTGCCACCATCCCCCTTCGCCCACACCCTTCCTCCTACTCGGAGGTGGCCCCTTTCCCCCGTCCCTCTCCCTCCTATCAGGACCA
>Ga0307509_10004288_pt1 | contig 20759 bp, 16 predicted proteins | sample 10_EM_MG_FD_202245 | JGI IMG/M metagenome (GOLD analysis project Ga0307509, IMG submission 202245) | Populus trichocarpa ectomycorrhiza microbial communities from riparian zone in the Pacific Northwest, United States - 10_EM | ecosystem: Host-associated > Plants > Roots > Unclassified | place... | reverse complement strand
GGCAGTTTCGTCTATACAAGCTATGCAGTCCATCATTTAATCTACGCGACTACTTAATGTGATAAATTGACATGCAAGCTCCCCCGGTGAGATGTAGCCGATGGTTGGCTAAGTGGGCGCTACCCATTGCCAGCCTCTCGGGACATACTCTACCGTGATAAGACTCATACCTCTAGAGTCCAATAACAACCCATAGTAATGCTACAAATCAAGGGGAGAAGGCCCGGGCTGGTTACTGAGGCATAAGTCTGGAAAGCACCCTGGCCTTCTAAGACTACCTGAGTACCACTAGGAAGACTACCCTACAACCCGTAGGCTAGAATAGACTCCTAGATGCCCGAGAGACCATATATGGATGACCCCCATTTTGGCGGTTACCCATACTCCCCTTATATATCCTGCGAACGACATTCAGTCGGACGGACGGCGACGACTTATACGGTGTTACGGCAGCTGCTCCAATGACCTCTTTTTACTAGCAAACGAGCAACTACACAGCCGTCTGCCTATGACGCGCCGTCCCAACGCTGGGGCCAGAGGGGGGTGTTAGCAAAACCCGCCCAAGTTTAATAGCATGTTCGGGCCACCCTTATGCAGGCGTGGGGCCTCCCCGCGCAGCTGCGTGTGCGCCCAAGAACATCTAAGAGCCCATAGAATGTGAGGCAATTGACCTCTAAGTTCTAGGATGACTTTGCCGGTGAAGGTAGGGTAACTTGGGTTCCTCAGTAGGGTAACTGGGACCCATGGGCATAATGACTAAATTCCCAAGGTAGGGTAACTCAGCCCTCTTATGCCTTTAACCCCTCAGGAAGTCCTCCAGTCGACCACAGAAGTCGTCTCGGAGGTCCGTGTAACATTCCCATAAGTCACTTGACTTTATGCGAATGTTTTCCCGAAAGGTTACCCTGCCTAGTAGAGTACTTTAAGGCTACTCAACTATTCCCTAGGCCTTATCCTAGGATTACGAGCCATGTGTATAATATATACGAGACCATACCACCTCTGGATACCACTTGGTATACCATTTGGGCTAAGGTGATAGTGATTGTAGCTACCTATCGTAGGGTCGTTACACAAGCTCCCTCTGGTGAGAGGTAGCCGATGGTTGGCTACATAGGTACTACCTATAGCCAGCCTCTGGGAACATACTCTACCGTTCTAGGACTCATACCTCTAGAGTCCATTGACAACTTATAGTAATGCTACAAATCAAGGGGAGAGGGTCCCGGCTGGTTAATAAGGTATTTGTCCCAAAAGCACCCTGGCCTCCTTAGACTACCTAAGTACCACTAGGAAGACTACCCTACTACCTGTAGGCTAAGATAGACTCCTAGGTGTCGGAGGGACAATTTATGTCCAACCCCATATTTGGTGGTTACCCACACTCCCCTTATATATCCTGCGAACGACATTCGGTCGGCCGGATGGTGACAACTTATACGGTGTTACGGCAGGTGCCCAAATGACCTCTTGTTACTAGCAAATGTGCAACTACACAGCCGTTTGCCTATGACGCGCCGTCCCAACGCTGGGGCCAGAGGGGGGTGTTAGCAAAACCTGCCCAAGTTCAATAGCATGTACGGGTCACCCTTACTCAGGGGTGGGGCCTTCCTGCGCAGATACGTGTGCGCTCTTGAACATCTAAGAGCCCATAGAATGTGAGTCAATCAACCTCTAAGTTCTATGATGACTTTGCCAGTGAAGGTCGGGTAACTTGGATTTCTCAGTAGGGTAACTGGGGTCCATCGGGATAATGGTCAAATCCCCAAGGTAGGGTAACTTTGCCCTCTTATACTTTTAACTGCTTCAGAAGTCCTCCTGTCAACATTAAATGTTGTCTCGGCGGCCTTTGTAATGTTCCCATCAATTCCTTGACTTCATGCGAACTTACTCCCGAATGCTTACCCTGCCTTGTAGAGTACCCCAGGCTACTCAACTATTCCCTAGACCTTGTCCTAGGTTTAACAGCTATTTGTATACTAAGTATACAAGACCATACCACCTCTGGTTACCACTTGGTATACCATTTGGGCTAAGGTGATAGTCATTGTAGCTACCTATCATAGAGTTGTTACAGTATCTCTCCGGACTTAGTGAGATCAGCCTTCGACAAACAGAGTTTTCAATATACTTGGTTGAACAGTTATCTTCAATTCTGTTATATTCGAGAATCTTTGAGCTTCACATAGGCCTAAAGCACTTGGCCTTCTCTTTGTAGTTTCGATAAAGTAATAGAGTCTATGCAATTACTTGTTGGTGTCTCCCGTACTTGATCTCATTCATACCACAGGTTTGGTTAGAGTCAATACTGCTATCCATTTGCAAGACCACTATCCCCAGGAAGCGGTTACCGGCCCACTTCCATTCTGGGAGATGTAGAAAGTGATATTCAATGATGGCCGTTGCGTAGCTACAAACATTACAGATATTCTGGATACTAGGTACAAACTAATAAGGTGTCGATCCTCCCTCAGCATTAATTAGAGCTTGTAGCCATTGTGCCATGCTGTCAATTAACCTCTCCAGCCGGTCCCCAGGAATACCTTGCCATACCGTGTTTAAAGCACGCTCCAATGCCGGAATATCCCCAATCCAGGCCCAGGTTTCCCCCAATTCCATTTCCATGTCCAGCCAAAGTGCCTCTATGAGGTTTAAATCAGGAGACTGTGCTGGCAATGGAATATGCTCCATCGCGTTCAATTGCCGGTAGTTTTTCGCAAACCCTTTGTGACCCGGTACCCCATCCCCCATCACAGCTACCCAGCCATAGGCCTCACGGCACTCATGCCAAAATGGAACTACGTGAGGTTCCATCACATTTTCCACATAGAGCGCGGAATCCATGGTAGCCTTGCCAGGGATAAAGACTAGATCAGACTTAATCCTACCACAGAATGCCCCCCATACCATCTTACACGCGCGCCCAGAATGGTGTGTGTTGTCGATACAGTCTGGATGGCATTCTTCGGAGGCTTTTCGTGTTACCCAGGGCCGAATTGAGAAGCCAGCAGTAGAAAAAGTCGATTTGTCAGTCCAGAGGACCCTAAGCCAATCATCCTTTGTCCACCCCAATCGCTCTTGACACCAAGCGAGCCTGATTGGCCGATTGGCAGGTCGAATACCAAATTTTCGCCGAGGAATATGCCGATGATATCAAATTGATTCCATTACCCTTTTCACTGTTCTAAGGCCACAGGCATAGTTCATCTCAAAGCATACTGCATCCCAGCATAGTCGTCGCGTTCTGGAATCGCGGGTAATAAAGGCTTCCAGCCGCCGTTTCTCGACATCGTCAAATATCGGGGGGCGACCGGTCCGGTGACGATTGGATGGTGATTCTATTTCCTTTCTGCGTTGATAAATCTTTCACATTAGTTTTATCCCTTTCCGGTTTTCTCCCTTATTTACCTTCTGGCAGGTTCGCCTATCAATATTTAGATGTCTCCTTATCCTCGTCTAGCCCCATCCGGTATCCTCCCTCAAGGTTATCACCTTTATTCGTTCGTCACGAGTGGTTTTACGATGCCTCTCTCCATCTGGTGGCGGTTCTCGCGTGCCTTTCTGCTTCATGGTTGCATATAACACTCCTTGTCGGTGACACGGTGTGTTCTGAAAGGTCTCCTGGGCGTGGTTACTACGAGTATCTAACTAACTAAATTACATCCGTGGGGGCTTGTGGCACCGCGCCCGAAATACCCTTGAACCCGAGTACTTCTATTATCAGAACATGTTCTATAAGCCCCACTCCATGATTACTAAGGCCTGCTTGACTTATCTTAGGGCTAGTTTGGCAAAAATGGCACAGTTCCGTTCGGTAACCGTTTTTGTTATGAAAATACTACTTTCTCCATTTTGAAACGGGAAGGGAAGCACTATTTGTATGAGGGAGGGGAACGGAACCGTTGTATCTAAGCAGGCCCTTAAATTTTGTCTCGACCCTGCGGTGGGCGCTCAGACTAGCTCGCTAATTGAGTGGGATAAGTTTTGTAGTGGGTTGTGAGTATTTGTGTCCGCTGTAAAATGGAATAAAAAAGTACGATATCTTGGAGAAATTCAACAGTAGATAGCCGTTCCAAAACTGATGATTGTGAGAAAGGGGCATTTGAGGCACGTCCCTTGACTAGGGGGTATCTCTAGGGTGTCTATCGGTTCTAGGTACCGGGGGGCATGTGATTGCGTTTGTAAACTTTTGTCGACGCCCTCACTTGTGGGGTGTAGAGTTAGTTATGATAGTATCCTATGTGGTTAGACAGGGTGAGTGCGCCAGGAGCGTTTCTGGGAGAAGCGTGTTCTGAGAGGTATAAAAGGGCATCATAGTCCCCTAGCAACTGGGCCCTAGAGCAGACGAGAACTGACAGCGAGAAGGGCAGCGAACACCACCACAACGTTCATTAATTACTTTTTATTCTCTCCTTGTTCTTTCTCATGGAGTAACCCCATCGTGGTATGTTAGGTTAGGGCACACTGGTGAGTGAGTGGGACTGCCACCATGTCAAGGGTGACTCGTGTTTCTGATGTTTGTGTGATAGAGAGCCTACTCTACAAACTGTATTTAGTGTCAGCTGCATTCCTTTCTCTGTACATCGTCGAAATAGATCTTTACATCGAACATTGAACACATCCCAGCTCCCCCACCACAGCTTTGTTCCAGGTCTCTCAAGACACTGACCTCACGGCAGTGTCATAGCGGTGCTTGTACGGCAGAGGTTTCCCTGCGCTAGACGAAACTTCCACCACTTTATGCTTTGAGGACCCTGTGAACCCGCCCGGATACTTTCAGATCGTGGATTTTTGGCTGAAATCGAACTCGAATACGCATCGAATCAGATACAAAGGTCTCTTTCTATTGGCTACCTTTCTTGTTGGTAGCTGCCTGTAAGTCCATCATCCATCGAAGTTCCATTGTCTCCCCGACCAGATACAGTGCTTTTAGTACTTCTGGTTCGTGGGTATAGTTATTACTTTATCGGAAATGGATAGACAGTAAACTAATTAAATTAACAAGGTAACACAACTATTGCCTTGGACCATAGGAGGTTGCATTCGTAGGCCTAGTGAAGCAAAGCGACGCAAATATATACATAGCTGACACCATGAGGGGCATGACACCGCTCTCGTGGGCAGTGGGCTGGGCTGCGTGCAATGGGTATGAGGAAGTCGTGAAGATATTGTTGGAACAGAACGACGTTAGTCCCGACATAGCTGACAAGGATGGCCGGACACCGCTCTGCCGGGCTGCGGTGAGTGGCCATGAGGGAGTCGTAAGGATACTGCTGGAACGGAGCGACGTCAATCCTGCCAAAGCTGATAACTGGGGCAATACACCGCTCTTGCAAGCCGCATGCAAAGGCCATGAGGGAGTTGTAAGGATACTGCTGGAACGGAGTGACGTCAATCCTGCCAAAGCTGATAACTGGGGCAATACACCGCTCTGGCAAGCCGCATCCAAAGGCCATGAGGGAGTCGTAAGGATACTGCTGGAACGGAGTGACATCAATCCTGACACGGTTGGCTTTGATGGTCAGACGCCGCTCTGGCAAGCCGCATGCAAAGGCCATGAGGGAGTCGTAAGTATACTGCTAGAACGGAACGACGTTAGTCCCGATATGGCTGACATGGGTGGCCACACACCGCTCTGGCAAGCCGCCTGGAATGGCCATAATGGAGTAGTGAGTATTCTACTAGAACGGAACGACGTCAATCCCAACAGATTAGACAAATATGGCAAAATACTGCCCTGGGCGGTACTGAATGGGCGTGAGTCGGTGGTAAGGATGTTGCTGGAACGGACAAATATCAATCCCAACACAGCTGAACTTTATGGTCTAACAGCCCTCTGCTGGGCTGCACGGCAAGGGGAAGAAGCTGTCGCCAGGACACTACTAGGATGGAAGGGCATCAATCCCAACAAGCCTGATAAACATGGCCAGACACCAGTCTCACTGGCAGCGCAGAATGGGAATGAGAGCCTCGTGAGGATACTATTGGAGCGGGACGACGTCAACCCCAACACAGCCTGCAAATATGGCCAAACACCGCTCGCTCTGGCTGCGCAGCATGGACATGAAGGCGTTGTGGGGATACTTCTGGGACGCAGAGGCGTCAAACCCGACACCGTCGATGAAAACGGCCAAACGCCGCTCTCCAGTGCTGCCGAGAATGGGCATGATGGAGTTCTGAGGATACTTCTGGGGCGGAGAGACGTCGATCCTGATATAGTTGACAAGTGTGGCCAGACACCGCTTTTGTTAGCTGCGTGGAAAGGGCACCAGGGGGTCGTAAGAATGCTGCTTGGGAAGGATGACGTCGATCCCAACGCAGCTGAACAATCTGGTGAAACCCCGCTCTCTGGGGCGGCCCAGAATGGGCATGAGGGAGTTGTGAGAATACTACTGGAACGTAACGACCTCAATCCCGACAAACCTGACAATTATGGCCAGACACCAGTCTCGTTGGCTGCGCGGAATGGGCACGAGGGGGTCGTGAGGATGCTGCTTGGGCGGGTTGACGTCGATCCCAACGCAGCTGACGAAGATGGCGAAACCCCGCTCTTTGGGGCTGCTGAGAATGGGCATGAGGGAGTCGTGAGCATATTACTGGAACAGAACGACCTCAATCCCGACATAGTTAACGAGTGTGGCGAGACACCACTCTCACTTGCTGCGTGGAATGGGTAAGAGGGGGTCGTGAGGATGCTGCTTGGACGGGTTGACGTTGATCTCAACGCAGCTGACGAAGATGGACAAACGCCACTCTCTGCGGCTGCCCAGAGCGGGCATGAGGGAGTCGTGAGCATACTACTGGAACGAAACGACCTCGATCCCGACAAACCTGACAAATATGGCCAAACCCCGCTATGGCGGGCTGCAAAAAATGGACATGAGACAATTTTAAAGTTGCTTCGGAGCCGGGGGAGTTTCGTTTCCAGATCTGTAGGAGGCGCACCCCCAACAGTGTTCTTCCCCGCCGAACAGTCCGAGCTATCTGAACCTCCTTTCAAAAGGACCCGCAGGCTTTGACCCCAACGAAGAGCACGACTCTCCCCTCTGATCACTTGAGGTACCCCTCTCAGTGCCCGTAGATACCTGACGGTGCAAAATACTGAGCGCATTTCTAGTTGTACTTTACACGCGGACTATATAATACAAGCTACCGCAGATACCGGACCCACTAATTTGCTCATTCAACAAGAATTTTTGGTTGTCCTATAGCCCCCCTGCCCTACAGTTCACCATACCCCCCCGATACCCTTTGCTCTATTATTTGGATTTTGTTTAACCAATTTTGTAAACACCCACAATCTACTAGTGTTTTTCCATACCTCCTTCTCTCTCCATATGTATTCAACCTTTTAATTTGTCTTTTATTTTTCACACCCATTGGGATAAGTCGTTCCATACCCGTCCATCCTTAATTTCATATGCACCTGTATAGTACAGTACTAGGAGAGGCCATGTTTGGCATGCGACCATTTAAAAAAAAACTGCTGTTTTTCCTAAAAAATTCATTTTTGCTAAAGCTCAGGCCACTTTGGCCAACAGGTAAAAAGGGTTCCATACCCAAATAGTAGCTGCCAATGTAACTATTTTTGAACAATACGATGGGTGTATGGCGCGGTGGATCCAATCCTAGTTACCGAACGACACAGAGATTTTATTGGTATGAACAATAAAGATAGACAAAAGATATTCAAGCTGAATAAAGAATAAGAAATTGTATGTGACAACGAATGACTTTTGACAAAATAAGAGGTGACCGTAGAACAGAGAGTGAATGATGATGATAACTTAGAAACGAACAAAGGGAAGAACAGGCTGCCGTATTGTAACAGGTTTACTCCTGTCTAACGAAAAGGTACAATAGAGGGCTAGCGGTTGACCGGCAAGCGCTAGGTCTAAGGGAGGCTTCAATAGACCCGGAGATAGAGAGAGATAATAGTTAAAGGACAAGTGGAACTCTGAGATCGCCGTTCAACCAAGTATAATCATAAATCAAGAGTCTGCTGAAATCTGCCATTCTCCTGCTAGCCAGGAGATGGGTTTAAATACAAGAGTTCTCCCAGCGCGATAGTAATCAGATATCCTGCAACCACAATCATTACCAGGCAGTGCACCTTGCCCTGCATGTCCTGTGATCCCACATGAAACCTAAGAGTCATAACACTGCCTTAATACCATTGTCAGCTTACATGACCGTTCCTTCACTTGTGTTCCTAAATAAAACAATAAACATGCAAAACTAAACTTAACACAAGCTACCGGGCCCTAATATAGCTCCGGGGCTTTAAAACAATCAAACTAATCAAAGTAAGCAAAGTAATCAAAACTAAACATAGGAAATCCTGCACTCCGCTTCTGTATACAGTTACCAGAACATGTATATATGTTACACTTATATCCTTCTCAATCTGAGAACCTTCATTCCGGGCATGCTTCCAGCGCATGCCAAAACTCTCTCCTGCTTTCCATCACTAAGTTACCTTTCCGCCGGTTTCTTCATGACACTTCCACGGTAGAACCTTCAGAACCGAGGGTAGAGATATGCCACCTGCCGAGGCTAACGGTTAAGAGTATTGCCCTGGTTGAGGTTGATTGTTCGGCTATCAACAGTCACAGTAGTGGTGTTTTATTGTACGTTGATCGGTGTTTCAACATTGTTGCATTAAAGATGCAGGGTTAGGTGTGAGACTATAAGAAGCTAACGATAGTGGAATGCCTATGGGAGAACGATCTGTTTCGAGTAGTTGAAGTTGCGTTTCTCATCCTGTGAGAATGGGAAAATATGTATGTGGTGAGCAGTCTCGAAAAGTCCATTTTCAACAACTATTCCAATGATATGAAATGTCAGTCGGTGGGTGGCATGTAGGTTGACCTGTGATATGTGCAAAAAGGTGTAATGTTGCGATATTTCATTCGCAATATAAATGCCATAACAAGTCAGAAAAATGCTCTTTCTCTTGCAGGCAGAAATCTTTTCGTCCAGTGCCCTTTTTATACCAAAAGTATCGACTTTCACCACCCCCTCTCATACACAGAACAATTGCTATCACAATCTGCGACAATTTGATAGTGCTTCAGTAGACCTATAGGTGACATGAGGAATATCACAGAATTTTTAAATCTTATAAGGGCGCCGGGAAAAGGTGGTTTGAGTGTAAGGTACCAACTGCCGTGCATGGTACCTTTTTATATGATATGAAACCCCATACAAAAGTTTAGGTCACATTTACTAGTTGAAGCAATCGTGAACGATAAACACATCTTTGATCCCTCGCTCTTCCATTATACCTCAAGGCAGTGTTCCCAAGCGGTCAGTCCGAACCATGGTCCGGAACATGGGTCGGCAGTCCGGCCAGTCCGGCTGTGGTTTTGAAAAGCCTGGGTTAGTCCCGCTTAAATTATTGACGGCCGCCAAAGCCTGCAGGCGCCGAGGCAACCGCCAGGTCGAGAGGTAGGCAACCCAAGCCAAAGCCCACAGATACCCAGGCAAAGCCTGTAGATGCCCAGGCAAAGCCTGCAGATGCCTAGGCAGCCCGCAGATATCTGAGAACGGCCTGCAGGCTTTTCACGGCTAATCACTCAGAATATGGGAATAGAACAAGGAACTTATAGCGCTGTTTGTAGATTTCGCTTAAGACGCGTAAATGTCCTCTACGCGAGTACTGATCAACAAAGATTGTCTTCATATCCACACTACGCGACCATGATCCTTCCGGTCATCACTTAGCACAATTATTTTATTATTTGGGCTGGCTTACCCTGGGATTGCGCTACCATTAAGAGTTGATAAGTTTGAGGGTGCCGCTCTCTGGTATATAGCTGAATATTAATCCTGAATTTATCACCCCTACTTCTAGTACCTGTACATTAATCATAGCCGGGATACTATCTCCAGCATCATCTTCACCAATGTTTTATCTCCCAAGTACTATATTATTGATATTATACAAGATTTAGAGAGTACATAACACGAAAGAATTATGATAAAGATATCCTCCTCCGACACAAGAGCTTCCAGTACGCGTAAAGTCAAAAGTCCTATTAGCGATAGCCTGCCTCAACCCTGACCCTAATACTTGGGAAGTTATTTTTGGGTATCAGGGTCAGGGTGGAAATACCAAAAGCCTGTAGGTGACCCAGGCCGGGCCCGGCTTTGATTTTGGAAAGCCGCTTGCCCACAGTCCGGCCTAGCCGTCCCTGAAAAAGCCTGGGTCAGTCCGGTCGTGCCCAAAGCCGGACGGACTGGCCGCTTGGGATCACTGCCTCAAGGGGTTTAAATAAATGGTAATTCTCTGGTTGATGAAAAGGGTTGGCTTTCAAGTCTTTTCATCCAAGTAACGTTGGGAGTTGTCTCTTTGAGAGCATTCATTTTTTGTTAATTTTGTGTAAAACCTTGTCTCGGACGAAAAACCTTCATCCTGGAACTGTGTGTGCTTGGTGATTCGGGGGATTTCTAAAAGTTTTGGATGTAATTTTGTCAGCCAGTGTGGTTTATCAGCATCTTTGGCACATAAATTATCATTACCATCAGAGGTGCTCTTGGCACTTTTTTACCTCCTTAGAAAATCCCGAATTCTTGAGTGCGAAATCCTCCCAGCTTGGCCGACAGCAATCGTGCCATACCACCTTGGGGGGGGGACGAAACGTCCATGTGGACGCATCCTATACATGTGAGAGTGGGCACACTACTAGTACTCTACAAGTATTCATGTTATTTTGACACCTGGCAGTAGGGTTGGTTAGTATGCTATGCGGTTAGACCGGGTGACTGCGTCGGGAGCGTTTTTGGGAGAAAGTTGTTCTGAGAGGCACAAAAGGGTGGTCTCCTAACAACTGGTTCCAAAGAAAGCTAGAGCTGAGGAGAGCTGACAACGAGGGGGCAGCGAACACTACCTCGACGTTCCTTAAGGCCCTGCACGACATGCCAGAAAAATGGCATTTTTCTCACTTTCATGGCATTTCTGTTGCAGATGAAAAATTGCGACGTTTCTCCTTTCTACCTACAGATATCCTACCAGACTTCTCTCTTCATCACAATTATTAAAGTGAGAACCACTATCCGGATATGAATCCCTTTATACCAACTGATCCAAGGGAATTTGGGATCTAGCAAAAATCAAGTTCTTAGAAAAAATAGCATTTTTTTAAATTGTGCCATGCCAAGGAGGGACTAATTACTTTTTATTCACTCATTATTCTTTCTGATGGATTAAGCCCATTGTGGTATGCTAGGTTAGGGCACACTAGCGAGTGAGTGGGACTGCCACCATGTCAAGGGTGACTCGTGTTTCTGATGTTCGTGTGATAGAAAGTCTACTCTACAAACTGTATTTAGTCTCAGCTGCATTCCTTTCTCTGTACATCATCGAAATAGATCTTTACATCGAACATTGAACACATCTCAGTTATCCTATCACAACTTTCACAACTTTGTTCCGGGCTTCTCAAGACACTGACCTCACGGCAGTGTCATAGCGGTGCTTGTACGGCAGCAGCTTTCCCTGCGCTAGACGAAACTTCCACCACTTTATGCTTTGAGGACCCTGTGAACCAGCCCGGATACGTTCTGATCGTGGATTTTTGGCTGAAATCGAACTCGAATACGCATCGAATCAGATACAAAGGCCTCTTTCTATTGGCTACGTTTCCTGTTAGTAACTGCCTGTAAGTCAATCATCGGTAGTAGTTCCATTGTCTCCCCGACCCGACAGGGTGTTTTTACTACTTCTGTGAAAGGGTATGGTTCTTACTTTATCGGAAATGGATAGGCAGTAAACTAATTAACAAGGTAACACAAGTATCACCTGAGACCCTAGGAGGTTGTATCCGGAGGTCCTGAGGATACTTGAGAAGCAAAGAGACACAAATCTATACAGCTGATACCATGAGGGGCATGACACCTCTCTCGTGGGCCGCGTGGAATGGGCATGAGGAAGTTGTGAGGATACTGCTGGAACAGAACGACGTTGGTCCCGACATAGCTGACAGGGGTGGCCGGACACCGCTCTGGTAAGCCGCATGCGGGGGCCATGAGGGAGTCGTAAGTATACTGCTGGAACGGAGTGACGTCAATCCTGACACGGTTGACCGTGATGGCCGGACACCGCTCTGGCAAGCCGCATGCGGGGGCCATGAGGGAGTCGTAAGGATACTGCTGGAACGGAGTGACGTCAATCCTGCCAAAGCTGATAACTGGGGCAATACACCGCTCTGGCAAGCCGCATGCAAAGGCCATGAGGGAGTCGTAAGTATACTGCTGGAACGGAGCGACGTCAATCCTGACACGGTTGACCGTGATGGCCGGACACCGCTCTCGCAAGCCGCATGCAAAGGCCATGAGGGAGTCGTAAGTATACTGCTGGAACGGAGTGACGTCAATCCTGACACAGTTGACAACCGCGGCGATACACCGCTCGGGCGAGCCGCGTGGAATGGCCATAATGGAGTTGCGAGTATACTACTAGAACGGAACGACGTCAATCCCAACAGATTAGACGAATATGGCCAAATACGGCTTACCTGGGCTGTACTGAATGGGCGTGAGTGGGTCGTAAGGATGCTCCTGGAACGGACAAATATCAATCCCAACACAGTTGACAGTTATGGCCTAACAGCCCTCTGCTGGGCTGCGCGGAAAGGGAAAGAAGCTGTCGCTAGGACACTACTAGGATGGAAGGGCATCAATCCCAACAAGCCTGATAAACATGGCCAGACACCAGTCTCACTGGCAGCGCGGGATGGGAATGAGAACCTAGTGAGGATGCTACTGGAAAGGAACGACCTCGATCCCAACAAGCCTGACAAACGCGGTCAAGCACCAGTCTCGTTCGCTGCGCGGAATGGGCACGAGGGGGTCGTAAGGATGCTACTTGGACGGGTTGACGTCGATTCCAACGCAGCTGACGAAGATGGCGAAACCCCGCTCTTCGGGGCTGTTGAGAATGGGCATGAGGGAGTCGTGAGCATACTACTTGAAAGGAACGACATTAGTCCCGACATGGCTGACAACTATGACTGCACACCGCTCTGGAAAGCTGCGCGGAATGGGCACGAGGGGGTCGTAAGGATGCTGCTTGGACGAGTTGACGTGGATCCCAACGCAGCTGAGGCAGATGGACAAACCCCGCTCTCTGTAGCTGCCGAAGATGGGCATGAGGGAGTTGTGAGAATACTACTGGAACGTAACGACCTCGATCCCGACAAACCTGACAACTACGGCCAGACCCCGCTCTGGTGGGCTGCAGAAAATGGACATGAGCGAATTTCAAAGTTGCTACAGAACCGGGAGGGGGCCTGTTTCCAGACCTGCAGGAGGGGCACCGCCAACAATGCTCTTCCCCCCTGAGCCGTCTTAGATATCTGAACCTCCTTTTAAAAGGACCCGCAGCCTTTGACACCCTGTCATAGCGCCTAACTCTCCATACCCGCCCATTCTTAATTTCGTATGTGCCTGTACAGTACTAGGATAAGGCGCCGTTTAGTATGCGACCATTTGAAAAAAATAGCATTTTCCCAAAACCTTATTTTTGCTCAATCTCAGGCCACTTTGTGCAATAGGTATAAAAGGTTCGATATCCAGATAGTCACTGATATTCTGACTATTCTAATCAAAATAAAAGTCCAGTAGGTAGTCTGTAGGTTGAGCTATAGACAAAATGGTGCAATGTTGCAATATATGATTCACAAAAAACAATGGCATCAAAGTTAGAAAAATGGCATTTTTTTATTTTTTTTGAAGATCTGAATACTTTCGTCCATTGCCCTTTTCACGCCGAAAGTATCAACCTTCGCCACCCCCTCTTATGCATAGCACAATTGCTATGACAATCTGCAACAATTTGGCAGTACATCAGCAGACCGATAGGTAGCAAGATGGATATCACAGAATTTTAAATATTTTATGGGAAGGGGGAAAAAGTTGTTTGAGTGTGAGGCACTGTACAGTACCGGCTGGCGTGCGCTATACTTTTTTTATCGACCCCCATACAAATATTTGGGTCATTTTCACTAGTTGGAGGAATGGTAAACAATAAACACATCTTTGATCCCTTGCTCTTCCATTATACCTCTAGAGGTTTAAATGCATGACAATTCTCCAGCTAATCGAAAGGTTTCGGTTTCAAGTGTTTCCATCCAAGTAACGCTGGGAATTGTCTCTTTGAAAACATTCATTTTTTGTTAATTTTGTGTAAAACCCTGTCTCTGAGGAAGAACCTTCATCCTGGAACTTGGTTATTAGGGGGATTTCGTAAACCAGAATTCGGGTTCACTATTGTTGTGGCGAACTTGGTTAATCGTGACCTGAGCTAGATTGGGAAAAGTGGATTTCGAAAAGTTTTGGATAAAATTGTGAAGCTCATGTGATGATGGCAAGTAGAGTAAGAAGAGTGCGCTCCTTGCCCCGGATTTCACTGAAGCAGATATCAAGCTGAACACGAAAGAACCATTAACGCCACAAATTTCTTACTGAATTTCATCCTCAGCTATTCAACAATTGCAATTTATCAAGCTTTCCAAGTGTGCACCACACTGCGTCAAGTCCACTCAGTATTCTCAACCGTCGGGGGCCCCCATAGGGCCCACCGGGCGACTTCCAAGAGCTCGGGGCGGGACGGGAAGACAAAAAAAAAAGAAAAACTCTTTCCGTTCTCGTCTAGGAAACCTCAGGACGGCGGGCCCTGCAATGTAAGACAAATTAGCGTGGGGGACTGTGGGGGACTGGGTAAAGGTTTTGCGCCATCCGGTAATTTCGTGTGCCAAACAGAAGTAGGGACTTGTGTAAAAGAAAATAAAAGAAGTGTGCTGTGCTATTCTAACCGCTCGAGGGAATGGACTCTTATTCAATAGGGTCCCTCCCAATATCTATGATTTCCTGAAGTGGAAAATACATCAGAAATATAATAGACCGTGGGAATAACAATGAAGCACAAAACCCGTCGCCATAATAATTGGTATCTTCCCGTGCGCAAGAACCTGCTGTAAAGAAAGTCTTTCACACAATGAACCATCGCGATGCTACAACCCCAGCATCCATGATAGCCACTAGGTTGCATTTCCATCTCCAGTTCCATCAATCCAAACAAAGGTACAGCAGAGAAAAGCGAGTGTCAAAAAGAAAAACACCGGAAACAAAGGAAACGACACAATAGAAGTAAATATATTACCAATGCGTAAAAAGAAAGAACACAAGAATTGTTGGAGCATCCTTCCATATCCAGTATGGTTGACCGCAGTGTGGTACCCTAGCTGAGGGTCTAGCGGTGTTGCCGTGATGCAGTGGCGGTGATGAGGTGGTGAGTGAGGCCGCATGAACCGGAGAAATTGTGACTGCCTCTTTCTTGTGTAAATAGTCGGGTTCACTACTTACCTCTCTCAATGAATCAACTATCAGTCGTTTCAACAAAAATAACAGGAAAAAAGGTGAGTGATCTCCGGTGACTTTCAGGGCTGGGGAATAAGGGGGACCGCGGGAGACCGCGGGGAACTACGGGGGTCGGCAGAACGGCTAGTATGAGACATTTCTCCCGGGGGGGCAGTGGGAGCATGCCAAGCAGCATCTTGCGATTTCCAACATCCACGATTGTTGCTCAGTGAGGGGTTGCCATAATACAAATTAACAATTCCGGCCTTCAGCCTAATGAAGACAGGCTCCGCGAGGAGCGATCCAGCTGTAGATCGGAAGACGGTGGACCGCCTCTAGCAAGAAACGCCCCTGGTGGAGGCCCTCAGGTAACAGGGGGAATTGCTCGAGGAACGAATGAAGGTTGCTCCCTCTCCGGGGCCGCGAACCGCGCCCTGGGCTCATGATGTGGGACGGGGTCGGGAACAGGGGGTAGGGTGATGGAGGGGTGCGGTCTAGAGGACGGGGGTTAGGGTGCTGAGAGGGGGGATAGGATGCCGGAAGCGGAGGGTAGGCTGCTGGGAGCGGGGAGTAGAGTGCTAGTGCTAGGGAAGGTGAGCGGGATGGACGTCTATAGGCAAGGTTTTGTAACCCCTTTCTCCCTTAATTATTAGTTTTTTATTATCGATAGGGTAATTAGGAGACACTTTATCATATCATGTTATACATCTATCATGTCATACATCCGTAGAGGGGTCCGGAGCCTGGCGAACGGCGAACACCTAAAACCTGGATTAAAAGAGTTGGCACCCTCGGATGCGGGTATGCAGTTCAGTCTCTTCATTTCTACAAATCCCCAAAAGAAAATTTTTGGTAGCCTTAGTTCCTGTCCCTTTGGTCTCGGCTTGGCCTTATCCAGTCTTAGTAAAATTCCATAGATTTAGAATAGCCAAACACAGAGTGCAACTACTCCAGGTTAATAGCATCATGTAACAGCTCCATTTTCTCCTCCCCCTTCTCATCTTCACTTCAAATCCTTGCCTCGCCAACCAAGGTTTTCCTTCCCCTTCTACCATGAGCGACTGCAGAAAATAAAAAAAAGGAAAATACAAAAAGCCTTCCCTACCACTTATTTCACCTATCTACCCAGCTCAGCTCCAGCGCCCCCCATCCAAAGCAAATAGATAAAATATCTACGAAACTGGAAGATTGATAGCGGAGGAGGATTTCCTGATCTGGATTCTATCTTCGCACTGAAGAGGGAAACGAGCGTCCTCAAATACATAAATAAGAAAAACATCTACATTCCAACACCTTCCGTTAACCCCACCATCTCCACGATAACATTGGCTACACCGCTTCTTTCCTCATTTCGCTTCACCTGATCTCTTATTCTTCCATTCTCTTCACTTCCTCCACTTCCTCCACTTCCTCTCTTCCATTCTCAATCCTTCTTCGTTTCTTCCCTTCCTTGACTTTGACATCTTTACCTCCGACTTCATTCTCCAACTTCCAGATTGCTCTTGTTCGTCCTTTATGCGAGAGGTGATGAATTCCAGATATGTAACTATTGTTCTTGATGCGCAAAGTTCATGCTATTAATCAGATCGCAAAGTACCGGTGATTCACAATACCATCTTACTTGTACTAAACACACCTCCCCTACCTCCCATCCCACCTATCTTATCTAACCCACCTCCCCCGCCCCCTATCCCACTTATTTTACTTTGACCGCCCCACAACTGTCCCTGATCTCCAGCCCACATATTATTGCTCACCCACACACTCTCTCTACACTTATTCACTCGCGGCCCTGCCCTAGGCTCCATTTAAGCCGCACCGCACCAGCCGACGTGGGGACAACAAAAAGCGGTGTTAGTTCTCTAGGCTCAGCTTTTCAAAGTTCCTTATTCTTTCGCACAATTGCTAGCTTGGCACTGAGCTCCGCCACCTCAGTTACCGAGCGCCCAGTGTTCCCGGGCGTCCAGTACGTCGGTCTTTTTCCTAGGACGGGCGGACGTCGGGTCTGGGACTCTGTCCGTGACGGTTGGGGAAACTCCCAGGGCCCTAAAGAGGGAACAATTTTAGGAAAGGTGAGATTCGCGCAGGTGAGATTTGGGCAAGCCAGAGTAGGGCAGGTGACAGTCTAGATGGCGGTGGGGGTCAGGTGGCCAACCAGGACTCCAATGAGGTCTCTCCCAGCCCTGCAGCTAATTAATGTAGCAAGAGAGGGCGCGTAGTTGGCTAAGCAATCTAAAACATACGAAACGACCAAGTTGGCCATCAGGATTTTTTGGAACCCTAAACGTCTTAAGCCTTTAGCTGTTGAAAATTCACGAAGGTTCTATATCTCGGAGATTGTTGAAACCGAGATGGCGGATCGCTGGGAAGGATTTCGCTTGATAGTTGCACGATATGAAAGTATGGTAACAGAAGCGCGATGGTATGTTTGACTCAGGAGTTTGACGAAGCATAAATGTTTTGGATGTTTTAGGAATCGACACTAGGGACGGCCGGAGGTTAGGGATTAAGGTCTAACTAAGAGTTGGGACAGATTAGTGTCGCACCATGATGATTGGGAAATAGAAGACGGTGTCAGGGCTGTAACGGATTGCGGAAGATGAGGGAAACTGTGTAAGAGGACAAAGCCAGACTAAGGGAATCGGGAGATGGGAGTTTCAGTATGTTCAAAATGTGAATGCCAAAGGCACAATCTATTCTATGTGGATAATACTGCGCAAGTGCAAGGGGGGTTGGGTGGCACGCTAAGCGAGGAGGAATGTGTAGTATGAGAGCAGATTGGTAGGTATTCTGGTTCTTATTCTTCTAAGCGAGGTGGGCGGTAGCAACCATATTTATACAAAAGTGCCCGCCCATATAAGTGACAGAAATATAGGGAAAATAATGTAAGAAACATAAGTGCGAACATGTTTAACCCTGAAAACCTGCCAAGTAAATCACAAATAATATGCCTGAATCCATGAGGGTGTGAGGAGATTATTAGAAATATCATGACCAAGAGTGGTGCATAAGAGATGCATAAACAACGGTAAGCTCCTGAACACCTGATAGGAAACCACATGTTAAATCCTGAAATATAACCCTGAAATACACAATAAAACACCATAATATAGGTCTTAGCTGATAATGTAAGCAGTGGACAGGCATAACCGAAACACAAACTAAGTAAAGAAATACATTGTTGTAACATGTATACATGTTCCAGTAACTGTATACAGGAGCAGAGTGCAGGATTTCCTATGTTTAGTTTGATTACTTTGCTTACTTTGATTAGTTTGATTGTTTTACAGCCCTGGAGCTATATTAGGGCCCGGTAGCTTGTGTTAAGTTTAGTTTTGCATGTTTATTGTGTTATTTAGGAACACAAGTGAAGGAACGGTCATGTAAGCTGACAATAGCATTGAGGCAGTGTTATGACTCTTAGGTTTCATGGGGGTTCACAGGACATGCAGGGCAAGGTGCACTGCCTAGTAATGATTGTGGTTGCAGGATATCTGATTACTATTGCTCTAGGAGAACTCTTGTATTTAAACTCATCTCCTGGCTAGCAGGAGAATGGCAGACTTCAGCAGACTCATGTTTTAAGAATATACTTGGTTGAACGGCGATCTCAGAGTTCCACTTGCCCTTTAACTATTACCCCTCTTTACCCTCGAGCTCTCTGCAGACTCCCTTAGACCTAGTGCTTGCCGGTCAACCACTAGCCCTCTATTGTACCTTTTCGTTAGACAGGAGTAAACCTGTTATAATGGTAGTGTCATGAAATATACTAGGAAATATACAGAAAATTTCAACACGGTAAAGCTTGAAGAAGTTGCATGGAAGGTGAAGGAGCTGGATGGATGGAGCGGCTGGGTGTAGAAAATGGAGACTATAGGTGACGTTGATGAAGAGTTTTTTCCGTAAAGTCAAGTTTGTGTATATATAAGACACCACAGGCGACATAGAAAGAATAAGGACCTAAGTCACTCTCTACCATCATAGCCTACTTTTTTTAGATAGCACAGTTGCCCTGGACCTAATGGAGTGTCCATGGAATCGGCGGCGTCCAAGAGCAACAGAGTGATAGATGTCATTAAGTGGGTGATAGAGAGATGTTTAGTCAGATAAGATAATAATATGATAGAATAAGTGAATAACGGTTTCGTGGTTTAGGATAAGTTGCAGGACCTTTCATGAGATGGAGGTTTGGAAGAAGACCAGTAAACCAGCTAACTTTAAGTACTCTATTTCTACTATCCAGTGTTCCCAAGCGTCCCGTCTGCCCTGTAGGCACCTGCAGGACTCCAGTCCCGGGCGTCTCGGGCGTTTGTCTCAAGCCGTTGGGAAAGGGCTTCCGTCCTCTGGGAAAGAGTACCGTCCTTTGGGAAATACAACTGTCCTTTGGGAAAAACTACCGTCTAAGAGGGTGACTGTAGGTCCCTACAGTCCTCTATCGATCGGTAACTCCCGAACGGTATCTGCAGTCCTCGCCCGTCATCTGCAGTCCTCACCAATCACTTGCAGTCTTCGCCAATTACCTGTAGGGTCCGCCGATTACCTGCAGGGCTCGTCAATTACCTGCAAGGCCCACCCATCACCCAGAGTTATCCGGCGAAATGGGCCACCTGAGACACCTGCAGTTCCCGCCAGTTCGTCCCGGGAAGTCATCCATACGGAAGCCAAGATAGCCATCCGTCCCGGGCACCCTCTCAGGTACTGCGATCCGTCCCGTCCGGACTCAAAGACGGACGGACTGGACGCTTGGGAAGACTGACTATATCTCACTTAGCTATGGCGTGTCTGTAGGTTAGAAGCACAAGTCAGGGGACATGAGTATGAGGTACGCGGCACTGCCCCCTGGTGTTGTAGTTAGAAGAGTGGTCTCTATCTGTCAAAGCTGGCTTTCATCCTTTGCAACCTGTTTGGCAAGTCCTCACGATGGGCAGTGATGGCTCTAGACATGTTAGTACTCCTTATCCTACCTTTTGTCCTGGTCTAATACTATTTCCCTCCATAGCGCCATAGAAGCCATCGAAACTCCAACCATAGGTGTAACGGAATCTGCATATTGTTCTCGCTACTGTACCTACCTGATGTTGGATGTTTCTTATTTAGGTTCTACAATAGTAGCGCTGCTTTTCTTACCTTGTACTTTCCTTATTTGTTATAGTTTCCTATTGGGTTATTTACTCTTAAGTTCGCTTATAGCACCCTTTGCTACCCTTGTACCCTTTAGGCAACCTTATGCTTTCCTACTAGTACTACTGGATTAGTACATTAGTAGCGATCCCTTATTGTTTGATTCCATTACTTGTTTTGTTAGTTACATCCTGTCGCCTCTATACCTATGTTCTAGGACTTAGTTGTTTGCTTCAATACTATCTCAGCATAGTAAGTGTTTGCGTTAGGCACAGGAT
>Ga0307509_10004287_pt1 | contig 20760 bp, 27 predicted proteins | sample 10_EM_MG_FD_202245 | JGI IMG/M metagenome (GOLD analysis project Ga0307509, IMG submission 202245) | Populus trichocarpa ectomycorrhiza microbial communities from riparian zone in the Pacific Northwest, United States - 10_EM | ecosystem: Host-associated > Plants > Roots > Unclassified | place... | reverse complement strand
TGACCCATCTGATCATGATGCCCATAACACCGATCTCGACAGTCATCGAACTGTTCTATCCCGAAGGCTATGCGCACGATTACGAATGGACGACGCGGGCTCTAGGGATGAAACACTTCGCCGTGTGGAACGACACGTACGTGGTTTTTTTTTTGGAACCCTGCTCAAGATCGGCGTGCTGATAGTAACGCCCCTTCGGTCTGAATGTAGCTCGACGTCTGCCCCCGAATGGACGTGGCCCAATTACCCTGAGGGTTTCCAGGGATCGCAGATTCCCGTACATGGCCCTTACGTCGCGAAGCTCATTGAGGACCGGGCGGATGGCTTCCTCCCATAACGTGCTTCTCGAACCGATAGATACTTTGGGTATCTCCAGAGCCGTGTACAGATCGAACGAGTTAGTACCTCGTGCATACACATAGAGAGTTTCGTCGCTTCATCACCATCTCAGTTGCTACATCCTCACCCTCTGTTTTTCTGTGTTCACAACTCCTACATCTTACGGGTGTTCCTGTAATTACGCTGTGTTTTTTTGTCTGGTCTAGCTTTTTCTGTGTGTATCTCTTTTCGGTGTGGGTCCTGACTGTGTGGTGTTCTTTGATCCATCGATTGTTCCCTCGAAACTGCCCGTGTTTCTCACATTTCTGGGGGATCAGTCCCCTATTCCCTAAATCAACACCTCTGTGAAGACTACGACTCTCATCGTGGTGTCATGTGGCCGATTTGGAAGAGATGCCAAGAAGGCTCGAACATCTCTAGACAAACATGCCTTGCGAGTACAGGTCTATTAACGGCCTGAGGCTTGCACACATGTTCAACGCCACACAATTGATCGGGTGAGCGTGGACATGTGGACGATGCGGAGGAGATATCAGCCGTGTGCTGCGATTCAATATTCCTCATTTGCGAGTGGACGCCCGATAGCACGGCAATCCGAAACCGAAATCATACAGGGAAAGAAACAAACTACACAAGCATATCTGGCAAGCACGGCCCATCATGATTTAGTTGCTGTAGCACAACACTTCGTAGTCCTGCGGCCAGCACATCAGAGTCACTTCTCGATTATCCACGGCATCGATAGTGACAACCCACCTCGACTTGGATCTCCGTGCCACTGAACGCCAGATGGGCGGCCGGAAGATGCTCGCCACACTTGGCGGTGTGCGTGCCGCCGCTGTATTGGACTCGCGCGACGTAAAGTGGGGCGCCGTTCGCTTCCCTTCCGCCCTCCACGGGCTTCGCCTTGAGTTCTTGGAGATTCAGTTGGTAGCTGCACCGAACCCAACGTATCGCGCGGGGATCGCCGACGAGAACTTCGAATCTACCGAGCTAATTATAAAAAAAATTGAGTTCTGAGCACGGGGGGGTCGTGAAAGTGTGAAAAATGTGCCGTTACCTCTATGACTCTGCCACCATACCCGATGGCCGCGCCTTCCCTGAATACGGAACAAGCCTTTCCGACCTCTAAGCAAAAAAAAAAAAAAAGAGATATCAAAGGTATGCAGCAGAAGCATCACCCGACCAGACGTACGGAGACTGTTTTCGTAATGCGCGCGCGCGATATAGATCGGATGGTTATCGCCGTCCCTTCCGGCCTCTATCGCATTTTCGGGAATGTTGTCACGTCCTTCGACTTCAACCCAGGTCGGGGGGCCGTTCTTGTGTTTCTCGTGTTCGTGATAAGCATAGGCCCCGCCGCCGATAACGGCAGCACCCGCCAACAGCCCACCCGCCACCGCAGGGGTACCATATGAATGGCCGTGACGTTGCTCGCGATCCTCTTCGGGACGTCCCTGGGATTCAGGCGGGTATCCCTGGATGCGGCCTTGGCCTTGTCTCTTCGACGATGGTGAGTGGGGAGGAAATCAGAAAATATGGAAGTAGGGAGCTCACTTCGTCTTCGGTCCTTTCCTTCTTGTGTTTCTCATGTTCGTGATAGGCGTAGCCTCCGACGCCGATAGCGGCAACACCTGCTGCAAGTGCACCCACCTTCGTGGCGCTAACTGAATGGCCAGAACTTTGCTCGCGATACTCCTCGGAGCGTTCCTCCTGAACGCCGAGCGGATATGGTGGGTGGGAAATCAGAAAAAATGAAGTAGGGAGCTCACTTTGTCTGAGTCCGAGTCTGAGTCCCTTTCTTTCTTGTTTTTCTTGTGCTGCTGGTAGGCGTAGCCTCCGACGCCGATAGCGGCAGCACCTGCTGCAAGCGCACCCAGCTTCCCGGCGCCAAATGAATGGCCAGAACCTTGCTCGCGATTCTCCTCGGAGCGTTCCTCCTGAACGCCGGGGATATATGGTGAGTGGGAAATCAGAAAAAATGAAGTAGGGAGCTCACTTTGTCTGAGTCTGAGTCTGAGCCACTTCCTTTCTTGTTTTTCTTGTGCTCGCGGTAGGCGTAGCCTCCGGCGCCGATAGCGGCGGCACCTGCTGCAAGCGCACCCACCTTCCCGGCGCTAAATGAATGGCCGGAACCGTGCTCGCGATACTCGTCGGGGCGTTTCTGATCGGGGGGAGCATATCCCGGTGGGGGGCCTTGGTCCTTCGACGATGGTGAGTAGGGGAAGTCAGAAAAATGAAGCAGGGGACTCACTTCCTCTTCAGCTTTTCCTTTTTTGTGTTTCTCATAGGCATAGTAGCCGCCGGCGAGAGCAGCAGCACCTGCCAAAAGCCCTCCTCCGACCTGAAGGGCAGTGAGTGGGTTGACGGAAATTTGAGATGACGAGTTAGCTCCGCACCTCGAGCTCTGTCTTGTGTTCTTCCAACCAGTTCTTCTTAGGTTCTTCCTGGGGAGGTTCGGAACTCTGATATGGAGGACGCTGGTAGCTGTCATGTGGCTGTTGTACACCCTGACCGCCGTGGTAGCCACCTTGGAAGGGGTAACGATGAGGTCGATCAAAAGACACGAAAGAATGATCGATTTACCCTTCTCAGGAGGAGGTCTGCAGGGCTCTTGCCTCTGGCACTCGCTTTGGCACTCGCTGTTTGGGATGCGACCCCACAGGGCAGGTGTTACGGGAGGAGTCCAATCGCTCTGAGTAGAAGGGTAAGATGGTGATCAGACTGAGTTGTACACGGTGGTGGTCACCTGAGACCTATGGGATTGAATTATTTTGTATCTAGCACCTAGAAGGGACGATGAGGAATTATCATTGAGGTCGACTAGGTCAGAGCTTGCCTTCATATTCGACGATGTCACCTTGATTGTACTGGGTTCCAGGTTCCCAACAGACTGTCATTGTGATGAAAGTGAAGTGATGAAAGTGAAGTGAGATTGAGGCTCACAAGTGTGTGGGTGGGCTTTTTATATGTTTTGGGATGGAGCCATCTATCGGTGCGATGCCGAGACCGACATATCCAGTGGTGACACCGAGACCAAGTGAACGTGTCTGAACGTATCGGCCTATCGATGATCTTGGCGTGTGTGCGAAGTGAAACTGGGGTGCTTATATCAGCTGACCTATTTCATTTCATTCTTATTACGTAATAAACGACATTGACAAATTCACGACAAACGACACCGACACGAGGCGAAAACGCGACGTCGCCCCGACGCCCTGCCAGGCCAGTGCAGCGCACGCACGGCGTGCACCTTCACCTTCACCCCCAGCTTCTTTCATTTCCCGGCCTATGGACTTTTCGCCATCTCTTCCGTCAATCCCTCGCCTGCGGTTAACCCGCCACTCTCAGCTCTCACCCCAAGATGACGATAACTCCCGCACTCCTACGGCCGGGCCGTCGCGTCTTCACGTGCTGCACGATGAGAGCGAGGATACGGATGCTACACCGCGACTCGCTGTCGGCACCTCTCTCCCATCTATCTATGCTGTGACGGAAGACACGCCCGCTGCTCGACTGCGCGCACTGCTTGCTCAGGTGCCAAACACGTCATCCACCTCGCGCACGCAGCTCCTCCACGAATCTCCACCTTCACTGCCTTCGGATCGCGAATCCGACTTTGAACCGCCCCCTAGGTGGTCCAACGTTTCGACGGGCTCGGCCCGCGAGAGCCTCAGGAGTTTGTTCGTCCATGCCCTCCGCGACCCAGGCGATACACCACGGAAGGATGCTCGGAGAAATAGCATTGACTTGAGCGAGGTGGAGGATAGCCCGAGAAATGATCGAGTGATTCAGGAACGGGCGAGGAATAAGGGGGAGAGGATGAGCTTTAGTGACGAAGAGTTGGACAAGTCGTCGCGTAAGTTTGGTATTCGTACTTCTACCCACCTTGATCTGGACATTTGCGTCACCAGAAAGAAAGACACCAACTTCAACATCGCATGCTGCCAACATGCAGGCCTTAAGGGATCGCATCATGAGCTCTCATGCATCTCGGCTCTCTGGTGAGTATTCATCCTTCTACCTTCGTATCCCTCTCGTCACAGAGATTGGCAGAATCAATGTCAGGTGTTTCCGACTCCAGCACAGACAATACCACCTCGCACCATCCTCCTGGACCTGGAATCGCTGGCACTTCGATGCAAACGATGCAGCTTTCTGGTCAATTCCAGAGCCATTCAAGTAGCACTCCTCCCCCTTTGCCTTCCATTTGTGATTTAACTTCCGCCTTATTAGACCTCCTTGACCAAGACTCTGAGATGCAACGTGCTATGGGTGTAGCTGATAGTTTTGATGGCGCGTCGACCAACCAAGGGCCGTCTCGTAGGTCACATAGTCATCATCGACGATATCTTCTTAGTGTTCACAGAACCAACTCCCTTACCTCCTGCTCTTCAAACGACAGTATCCTCCCTGGCGGCTCGGCCTCGTTCCTCTCTCATGCGCGCGGGGTCCTTGACCGAGTCCAAACTGACTGCGAATGCATCACGCCGCTCAGAAGGTGCTCGTATCCGGAAGGATAGTTATGACTCAAGTGAGTGTCCATCTTGGTCTATGCAGGGAACACCCAGTTGACTTCCTACAGTTTCAAGTGTAGATTCAGTCGCAGGAAACGGTGAGATCTGTCTTAAAGTTGCTGCTTCTATTCTAACCTTCTTTATCCTCAGGACCGAGCATGCCTCGCACTCCTCCGGATCGAAGAGATAGTTATCATCATCACCGTGCCTCACACTCACTCACGGGATCGCCACTGCCGCAAGAATTTCCGCGCCATAGGCAAGAGCTCACTCACAGCGGTAGCAGCAGGTCGTCATCCCGGGCTGGGTCAAGTTCGTCCATTGCTGATTGTGAGTGGTACCAATCCTCCGATTACTCGATCTGATCGTCTGGGCAGTCCGAGATCGCATGAAGGATACCGAACAGGAACACCAACATGAACGCGAGCGAGCATGGAACATGCCACTGTCGGCGCGCTCTCGAACCACGTCGCACACGGGCTCTCCTGGCCATTCACCGCGTCATGCCTTGGACCATCCACGGTCAGGTCCAAACAGTGCATCTCATTCACGGGAGCATTCACGACCATCGTCTCCTAGCGAGTCGGTCAGTAGCCGCGCTGCCGAGGAAGGAGACGATAATTACAAGCGTGAGCGCAATTGGGGTTCCCCGCATCAAAAATGGGATCACCGGAATCGCCATTCGGCATCACCAATTCCTGGACCATCTCCTTTGCGCCCGCGGACTCAAAGCACTATCTCGAATAGCCCTGAACCTCATGCCCACCCGCAAGCCCAGAGCCAACGTCTCCGGCACACCGCTAGCCATTCCTCGTTGCATTCCTCGAGCTCGTCACGTGCGTCCTCACCCGCTGACCCTGCTTCCAGACGACAGAGTGGGCGGAAAGATGAGGATGGAGAGGGCATTCATGAACGCGAGCGTAACTGGGGTTCGCGACAGCAGAAATGGAGTCATACTTCTGTTCACAAGCGAGCTGCATCTCCAACCCCAGCTATGTCCGATTCTCGCGTCGTCCAGACACAGAATACTGAGTCAGCCTTGACACGGCCACCGGGTGGGCTTTTAAAGAGACGGCCAAGCGATCTGTCTTTGCCCGCGCCCCCTGAAACGCCTGAACATGTTGAAGAAGACGAGATGTCACGTATTCCGATCTCGACTTCTTCACGATTGAAATCTACAAATGGGCACGTACAAGACAAGCCTTCTCGTTTACCATCGCGCCTTCATCGGGCAGACTCTCCCGCCAATGGTCATAGCGCTGATGTGAAAGATTCTTCCCCAGCGTCAGCACCTGCTCGCTTTGGTTGGCAGTTCCCACGCAATCGCCCTCAGCTTCCCGACTTCGAACCTGAGTCAAGCTCGCGCGAGCGTTCTCCATCCCCTTTGCATCGACCAACGAGTCGCATTGTCGGCTCTGGAAAACCCAGCCACATTCCTGTGCGCTCACCGAGCCAGGTGCCAAAGGTCGAGATCAAGCGAAACGGCCATGCTCGACCATTCACAAAAGGCCACAAACGCACAACGACCGAATTTACGGAAGCCAACGGCGCGATCCCACCAAACATTTATCTCCAGCCCGATCCTGAGCTTGAGCTTGAACCTACCTCTGAGCCTGAAAGCACAACCGCTAAGTCCCTACAAGGTTTGCTGTCCCCAGCATGCACCATGACAAACGTTTTCTGATGGTCCATCTTTTCAGGGAGTGATGAAAGTATGCAGGACGCACCCACACCCGTTGTCCGGCCCATTGAGATCCCCCCGCCGGAGACGTTTCGATCATTTTCTCCTGTTGGTGATTCGTTGGCTCATGCGGAGGCCGTGCCAAATGCCTCTTCTGCTGACGATCATGCCTCGGAGACCTCTTCTCCTCCAGCTGCAACTCCTATCGACGCGGCACCCTCCTTCGAGCTCTCCACCCCACCTCGTCCGTCCCTCAGCACTTCCAAAATCGAATTTGAAACCCCTCCGCCGCCTAACGGTCTTCCCGATCTCCCTGGTCCACCTTCATCGTCCGAAGATGAGACGGAAGGCTTTGCCGTCGTGTCCACGAATCGTCAAGGTGTCGGTCCGCTCAACGCTACCGTCACAAAGACACCTCGTCCCCCCGGTGCGTGGGCCACAACACCTGCGCCCGCACGTTCGCAAACTCCCCAGCCCACTTCAACTTCGTTCACAACGGCTAAGCTGATGCGCTCACGATCAAATTCGCTCCCTCAAACCTCCTCTACCGACGAACAATCGTCCACCTTAGCACGCCCTTCTGCACTTTCCAGAGCAGGCACACTCCCCATACGAACACCTGCGCCACCTGGAGGCTGGTTTTCGACACCTGGTTCACTTCGTCGGAAAAACCTGATGAAGGTGCGGTTCGATACCGTACCTTCAGATAGCGCCACATCAGATGCAGACGCGGGCGTGAAGGACGAAAAGGACGCAGTCTCGTTACCCGAAGCGGATTGGGATGGATCTTCGCTAGCAAAACCAGGCCAGGATAGCTCCGAGTCTATGTCGGAGCCTTCCTTCGACCACGTCAAGTCATCAACGCCTGCTCCACCGTCGTCCGAATTGACGAGTAGTCATGATCAAGAACCAGATGGTCCAGTCGCGAGAGCTCCTCCAGACACTACTACTTATACCTCTGCGGGATCTCCATCACGCCGCAAGGCACGGCGACCCCCTAGCGTACGGTTAGTGGACGAATACGGGCGCGCCCCGGGTGATCCGCCGATCACCCCCTCGCGAAAGGAGCACTCGGTGTCCATGCGCATGCCTGGCGGCGGCCCACTCAAAACGCCTCGCAGCGCCAGCGTACGCATGGTCGACGCATTGGGGCATGAAGTCGAGGACCTGTCTGAGCAGAACGACAGCGAGGACACCGTGACTGAAGTCCGTTACTCGCGTCAAGAGGCGCTCCAGCGAATGAAGCGAGCAGTTGTGGATCTGCAGGAAGGCCTCAAGGGTGTGGATACGTGAGTGTTGATCCCAGTGCTATTGATCTTCGGGTCGTTTTACATGGCTGATCAACTCTGACCCGTCGCAGCTCGGGCAACTTGATGATGGATGACGCCCGATTGAGCGAACTCTACGATGTGTCGAAAGCAGCACGGGACATGCGGACCCAACTTACTACGTCGCTGCAACATGCACAGACTGCACACAAATACGGTTCCCTGAAGGAGAGCATGCGGAGAAGTAGATTCCTGGTGAGTCAAATCACCACTTTGCGGCACCAGCCCGCTAATGAATTGCAATTTTTTTTTTGCGTAGACCAACTTCCTGCCTGAGCGAAGGGTGGTGTCATGGAACCATTGGCTATTCTGGGGCCTTTTCCTCGCACAGTTAGTATTTTTCTTGGTTTTGTATCGGTACGTCAGTTCAATGGGTATATGTAATCAAATATCTGACTTCTGTGATGGTAGCATGTCAAGGCTCCATGCAAGACATCACTTTCTCACTACATATTTCGACCCATTCTATGCGGACCTCTATATCCACCCGAACAAACCGGAATACAGCTATGACACCAGCCTGTTTGCGTTTTTCCGTCGGCGCTCGTCGGAGCCCTCCTACGTCGAACGTCTTGGTATCGAAGGCCCAATGGACTACATAAAGCGTAGTATTACCGATACCGTTGCACAGGCGCAACGCTTCGTGTGGGACGCTTGGGGTCTGGGTGGCGATGACCGGGTGAAGGCTTGGCCTCCTACGTGAACTGTATTGGTTATTTCATTTCCTCTGGCGATACCCCCCATCACGATGAACTCTTAAATACTCGTATATATTTTATGACGCATTTTGCTTAGGATATATCTTTACCAGGTTTTCTTGTTGTATTGTTTACATTATCATCGGCTAGTTGGAACAGACATGCAGATCACCGGCCCGACCGGTCCATGAAGCGACGTGTGTGCGTGGAGAGGCCCAAACGCTTCTACTATTACACACCCTTCCATGGCTGCCAACGGGTCCTCCGCAAACACAGCGAATATCATCACAGCACTCGGAAATGCGTTCAAGGATCCATCTGGCGCGTCAATGTCCAATGACCGCTTGGCCGCGGTGCTACTCCAGAACATGAACCAGCTAAATGATTTGGCCAAGCAGGGGAAACTCAACCAGCAGCAGATTATGCAGGTACGCCATGATACCTGTACAAAGTTACGTTCATATCGTCCAATATCTGTATCCTTTCACGACCAGCTACGGGACTATGCAGACAAGCACAAGCCCGCGACAAAGCAGGTACGTGACTCCTTTTCCACGGGCACCCTCCCATCAAATCCTCATCCTCACGGCAAACCAACGGCGTTGCGCTCGCACTTTCTTTGTGTCCTGTAGCCCGCGCCCAGCCCGCTCCCTCAGTCGGCTTTCTCGGCCCTCAAGACGACGACGGGCAGCTCGACCGCCCCGATGCTGGGCGAAAACGCGATATCGAAGGACACATACCCGATCAGCGCGGCCTTGAATGCAACGAACCCAGGTCCGGTTCCATGGTCGACGGCAGCTGCGGGACGGCCAACGCTCTCGGGTGGCATAACGGCGGGTCGTATAGCAGGTGCGTTTCCGCTTTTCGTTTTCGTAAAACGTTTTGAGCCCGCGGGCCGGCCTGAACTGAATCTATCTGCTGTCGCGGCGTCTCTCTCTTTCTCTGTGTCCCTCGACCTTTCTCGGTGCGATGCATGATGTGAATAGGCACGCCGTCGGCTCTGAAGAACCCGAGCGAGGAAACGTGGGTCGCGGACGAGACGTCCTCGCGGCGCAAGTCGACGCCTGGCGACGCGAGCATGCGCCGATCAATCCAGGACCTCGTCCTTAGCATCGACCCGAACATCAAGATCGAGCCCGAGGTTGAAGACGTGCGCCGTTCCCCTTTCTACGCCCCCTTCCCCGAGGCTCATGCGCTCATTTGCTTACACACGCTCCTCATTCTGCCTCTCGCCGCCGGACAGCTACTTTTGGACATTGCGGACGAATTCATCGACTCGGTCACCAATTTCGGGTGTCGCCTCGCCAAGCACCGCGGTGGCGATACGTTGGAAGTGAGGGACTTGCAACTCCATCTCGGTGCGTGTTCCTGGTCGCTTCCCCCTTCCAACAAAGCGAGTACATGGCAACGGCGTCAACCATGTCTATGATGTTTTCTCTCTCACCCTCAGAGATGCGGAGTGAGCTCATGATCATTCGCAGAGCGTAATCACAATATCCGGATTCCTGGTTTCGCATCAGACATGACGCCCATCCTGCTGTCGCAGGCGGGCACGGTGCCGCCCACCCAGAACACACAAAGTGCGAAGAAGGGCGCCCAAGGCACACAAAACTCACTTCGTGCGCATCGCCTTGCCCAAGTGGCACAGGCCAAGCGGGAAGCCAAACTCATGTAGAATCCTTCGTTCATTGTCGCATCGCTTTCAGAGTATTTTACGTGTATTACATATGTATGATAATGGACTATGGGTTTACGGGTATACAAAACATCGAAAGCAGCCATATGATGGCATGATCTACAAGTATATATAACTATCCGGATGGAGAGCCAAGAACTGAACGCACAACCCTGGATGGACCTCTAAAACCATGCAGTTCATCTAGGAGGTTGGTGCGTCTCTACTCTACAAGCACGGGACAGATACTAGTAGCAGCACCCAGGATACCATCCTTCAGCACAGGGAGAGCATCGCGGTGCAGGGATATTGCAAGCACAATAAATATGTGCCACAGCGCATGGGACCCACCGCCAAGCCATGCGAGGCGAGGCGACTTTACGGGAAGTATACACTCTGGGAAGCGAGTGGCATAAAAGAGAAGTCCTGTGATATACGACGTGAGGGATGGGAACACAGGTCCTTCATTGGTGTAAAGTCAACAATAGTGTGAAACGGGTCGAATTAGAGACCTACGTAGGAAAGCAATGGTGTCGCGGACAGAATACAGTAAGGCGAGTTGTGAGAGAGGACCGAACGTGATCAAAAGGGTCGAGGAGAGGAAGAAAATGATGCGCCATTTCTAGGGAACACATGTCGTCAATGAAGTGTCGCTCACGGAGAAAGTTTAAAAAACAAGCCTTGTTCTCGCTTTTATCGAACCAGTCCCAGAAAGGTATTGCTGTACCCGCGAGTCCATTCATCAAGCAGATTGCAAGGAATATATTACGGGTGGTGGTATTGCATTGAAACCCATAGTAAATGACCGTGCCAACGGTGCCACTGATTAGCCTATTATGTGAAAATGTGAGAACAAATGGAATCGAATTAGGAAGGGATCGGTGCAGACATACCAAGCAATTCCTACGTAGTCAATTTTGGCGCATAGAACCATGCCTCTATGGTGAGCACACCCGGCCATGGTGTGCCAGACAACGCTACTGAACAACGTGAAAAGGGAAAAGACGGTAAACGCGAGGATGGGGGTGTCTAAGGCAATTGCCGATGCAGGGGGTATCGAGGAACCGAGGAAGGTAAGGCTGGTATTATAAGTCCACAATAAAAAGGGGATCAGATGTGTGTGAATATTTACTTTGCAAAGTTTATAATCATTAGCCACGGTGAACATCTAGGGGGAGAAAAGACATACGGGTCTCGTTGTGCAATGCGAACATGGACGCGACAATGAGAGGCCATCTACTAAGAGGAATGAACCTGAGAAAATACGCGGGCATCAGTAACGGACCAGATGTGCATGTAGGGTACGAACCGATATCCATGGGTAACAAAAGGATTATTCCGCCATTCTGAAGGGAGATCACCATACGTTATCAGCTTGGCCCCATGGATTGAGCGTTCAATGGCACGTGCAACTTCTGCGGTGGCTCTGCCTAATGCATCTTCGGTTCGGCTCATGGAACGTGCGCGTAACGTCACGGGAACGCGATCGGAAGACATCAACGTGTCGATGAGTTCGGAAAGTTTGGCGGTCGATGGAAACGAGGGGAATGCGATGTGAGAAAAGGCATTAGAAGATGACAGGTGGGAGTGGAGGGATTTTAAACGGTCGGATAGTATAAATAAATATTGTTCGGGTCGAGGAATGCGCGGCAGGTCGGGGAGGTGCAACGCTACGCGCTTAAGATTGGAAGAGTCTGACAAGTCATGGAGACGGGCAGAAACATAATTCTCCACGGAAACTGGGTCGAGGTTGAATTCGGGCAAATGTGAGCGAATTTCTGCCTTGATTTGTTTAAGAATTTCGAGCCCGTCCTTGGCCCACGCCCGAACCTCTTCGACCTTGAGTTCACCCCTCGAGATGGCATGTCCGAGATCGAAGTCGGGAAGCGGTGATTCAAGTTGCGAAAGTGAAGTTTCTATATCTGTGAGGCATGAAAGAACACGGAAGTGGAGGGAAGCGAACGCAGCAGCCGGCGAGGCAGACGAGAGGTCAAGAGTGTCGAGCGAGTGAGGCGGTGGCTGACATGTTATACGGGGTGCCAGAGTCGAGTGGATGGTCGTCTGATGCTTCCTTGGGCGAGCAACTGGTGACATTGTTGCTGTCGTCGTCGCTACAGTCGTGGGCATGAGACCAAATGAACATACGAGTTCAAGTTTTGCACGGTCGCCACTGCGGACCCAGAGTACGGTGACAATATTTTGCCGGGTCACAACTAAAATTAGCCTATATTAGTAAGCATTAACTCGGCACCGTCCAAACACCGACGAACAGCAACCTTGGAAACTTGACATAGCCGAGTTTTAGTATTCGCAAGTTGGTTCTGTCTTGTTCATATCCCATACAATTCTGGGCAGCTTACCTTGGATTCTCCCTACGCAGGTTGGGATTCGTCTCTCCAGGCGAATCACTAGGTAGCACTTATGTAAAATCTAAAACTGCGGAAGAAGACGTACCGTGACACGCGTCAGCCATGTCGCTCGATACAATACGCTCTTACTCCGCATCCACAAAATGAGATATAGAAAATGTAAAAGCCTTATAGGTTGATTTCCAAGGCATGTGTTCGCACCCCAGGACACTGTGCAAGGTAAACGCCGAAACTCTTATGGTGTATTCTGTCTACTCACCTCGAGTCGGAACACATGCAAGGTAGACACGGGAACCGAAGGCACAAACGGCTAGCCACGAATGTGTGAACGAACAGGAACTACTGGAGCGTGCCGAACTAAGGTTAAATGAGCGTCAAAGTGTATGCTAAAGTGTCCAAGTCCGTGCAACGTGTTTCACTAACTTTCCGCGTATCTACTCACAGATCTCTATATTGTGTGCCATGCGTGCTCCCATTTCGATATACTGTAACAGTTCCCGGTGAATCTTCCCAGCATGATCGACCCACGAGTATGTGCATTAGCGAGGGGTATAAATATTCTGCATCCCTAGAGATGCCTCTATTACGGTGACTAATGGCTCGGATGCCTTTGTCTCTCGCTGGCACTCTCACCGTCATTGTCGCTGTTTGCGGCTTCGTGTATGCTCAGCCTTCCCCTGAGGTCCAGCGCAGAATCTCAGCAGCTATCGAAACTGCTGGCGAGGGGTCTGTTATTGATTATACTGGCTTTGTCAACCCCTTCATTGGCACTGGTACGTTCAAGTTCTTTCCACCAACCAAATAAACGCCAGTGGGTTGACCTCGAATACACGGAACTCGTATCAGATAAACTCGGAGATGTTTGGTTTGTCTCTGGTGTGTAGCCTGTGTTCGGTACACCTGACTAACATCGCCCATCCGGCACAGCCCAGGAACATCTATCCCATTTGGCATGGTAGGCTACGTTCCGTCACTTCACCAAGATGGTACTTGAAAGATGAACTCAGGTCAAAATCACCGCGGACATGACTGGTTACGCACCTGCTGGTAAGATGGGAGGCCTCTCTTGCCAGAAGTCTAATTCATCCCGGTCATCAGGCTACATCACCGACAGTAGACAGTTCGTCCGAGGCTTTAGTCCGCTACACGATAGTGGAACAGGGTCTACAGGTTTGGCAGTTACGCAAATATATCGCTATGACCCTCAGGCTGATGCTGGTTTGTCTAGGGAGTTACGGAAACTTTGAGATCATGCCTTTGATCTGCCCTGGTGGATTCGATACATGCACACCCAACCTTGCAGGCCGTGAGCGCCTCCGGATGAGCAATACAGATGGTAATCTATCCATTGAGCCCCATCACTACATCCTAACCTGATCTCGTTCATGGAGATGCGTCTCCTGGTTATTTTTCTCTCACACTCAATAACAGTATTCGCATGGAAGCAACCTCAACGCGACGTGCCGGTCTTGAGCGCTATACCTTCCCAAACGGCACCACGCCATTTTTCACCCTCGATCTTTCCAACGACCTTACCGGTTCCTTCAAGGGCGGAAATATGACCATCGATCCAAAGGCAGGGCGAATCATGATTGGTGGCTTTTGGGGCCCAAGGCATGCTTCCAAAGTACCTTTCGGCCAATCCCTTTGAATGCTAACGATGACGTGGGTAGTTTTGGGCCGGGGTCGTTCAAATGCCAAGCATTCGCGTGTTACGACCTCGACTACAATGGCACCCAGAAATTGGATCAGTTCGGCATCTGGACTAGGCGACAGTATGTATACAGCATACTTTTTTTCGGCGGGCGAATCATAATTGTCGCACAGAAATGGCACAGTCACGCGGAGTGGCGAAACGAAGCTCAACCTTCCCTCTAACGGCTTCGGCGGCGTGGTTGAATCTGGGGCTCTGTTCTCCTTTGCGGAGAACCCAACACAAGTGACGATTCGCGTCGGTGTTTCTTTTGTTTCAGAGGAACAGGCGTGCAGCAACGCGGAGTCTGAAATCGGCACCTCCACGTTCGAAGATATTCTATCTCAGAGCAAGGTATTGTGGAACGAGAGGCTGAGTCGGATAGAGATAGACGTGCCCCATACGTCACCGAATGTGACAGAGCTCCTGTACTCCTCTTTGTACCGTTCTTCGTTGACCCCAGTGAGTCATTTTTTCCCCACTTTGGGCGGCTGCATCCAGATTGCTGACATGCCGCATATCAAAGAACAATGCTACAGGCGAGGCGCAAGGTCAATTTGCAGGCACGAGCTCGTTTTACTTCGATTCGTTGTATTGCAGGTTGGTCCATCTACTCTGCTAGTTTGTGAAGCTGTCGCTGACGTCCTGGTTATTAGTTGGGACACGGTGAGATGCGAGAACTCAGGATGTGGGGCTCACCTTATATTACACGGCAGTTTCGAACATTTTTCCCTCTCATGGCCCTCCACTCTCCCGAAGTCTATGCGCAGATTGTTGACAGTTACATCGATGCATATCGCAAGAGGGGTTGGATGCCAGATTGTCGAGCGAACAACCTCCCCGGCTGGACTCAAGGAGGTTGGTTTGGTTTCCCTACAACATCTCACCTTCGCGACACTGACCCGCGACAATTGGGATCGTATAGGGTCCAGTGCCGATGTCATCGTCGGTCATTTTGCGATCAACTATCACAACGAAGCGAAAGCGCTAGGGATCGATCTCGAGGAATTATATGCCGCGCAAATCGCAGACGCGGAAAAAAATCCGCCAGACTGGAACATCGAAGGCCGACAAGCTAGTGTTTACAAGTGAGATTCCTCGTGCAAACCTCGTGCACCCTAACTTATACTGTGCTTTGATAGTGAACATGGTTACATACCGTACAACTCGGGTATCACAACGAACGAAGGCAGCAGGACCCTTGAGGTACGCGGGCGTGCTACTGCTCATAATGGCCGCCTGCTTATCCAGCTGGTTTGCCTTGTGTCGTACAAGTACGCCTTTGAGGACTTTGCAATCCGCCAAGCTGCCCTTCTCTTGAACAAAACAGGGGACGAGACAAAGTATGCTAACCGTTCCCTGGTGAGAGTTCCTTTTCCTTTCGACGTCCCAAGCCTTTCGCCTGAGGGTTTCGGACCAACGCCAGAACTATAGGAACGTCTGGGATCCTGATACAATGAGCGATGGTTTTCAAGGTATCACGGGGAAACTCTTTTAAAAAGTTTTTCGCGGTGCACCCTCTTACAACGCGACTATCTGATAGGCTTCATGCAGAAACGCTTCCCGAACGGCACCTTTGCACCAGCGGATCCTACAGACTGCTCACCCAGTCGCCAACAAGGTTGCAGGACCGCCGGCTTCTACGAGGCGTCATCGTGGGAGTACAGCTGGTTCGCACCGCATGATATCGCGCATCTCATCACATTGATGGGGGGAAATGTGAGTGATTACCTCACGCCCGTACCACTCCTTGAAATGAACGAAACTGGTCCGTGTGCGCGGTATGACTCGGCATCTACAGGCGACTTTCCTCAAGCGACTGGATCACTTTTTCGATGGCAAGGCAGGCTATTTCGCACCCGGAAATGAGCCATCTTTCCACGTGCGTTCTCTCTGACCCTCTCTCCGAGTTGGACTCAACTGGGAGTCCGCGGTGCGTTGACCATTGTACGACCTCACTCAAATGTACAGACACCGATAGTGTACCACTACGCAAATGCTCCTGCGAGCTCCGTAGATGCCGTTCGAAAAGCCGTTTTTACGAACTTCGATATCAGTAAGTGAATCCTCACTGACGGAATCATCGCTCCCGCCACGTAAAGCTGCCCATTCACTCGTCTTATCTCTCCATCTATTAATTACAGCTCCTGCCGGATTACCCGGGAATGACGACCAAGCGGCGATGGCCTCGCTCCTCATCTGGCATATCCTTGGCCTTTACCCTGGTCTGTCCTTCACCATATCTCATTACGAGGCCATGATGCTAATGTCATCTATTTTTGGACAACAACAGTTCCTGGAACAAGCGAGCTCCTCGTACTGTCGCCGATGATACCCGAGTACACCATCCATAACCGGTACCTGAACACAAGCACGACGGTGAAAGTGGACGGATATGACACGCACTCTGTCCAAGCAACAATCCCACCCGGCGCGGTGGGGTACGTGCAGAGCGTGCAGATCAACGATATCACGCAGGTGTCGCGTTGCTACTTTGACTTTTATGACACGTTCCGCGTCGGCGCGAAAATCGTCATCACGGCCACTTCAGACCGGGCGGCAGTGCAAGACTGCAAGTCGGTGCCACATTCGATCTCGACTGGCGGCTTTGCCACGGTGAGATGAGATGCATCACGCCATCCTTCATTAGGCCCGACAACCTTCACTTTGTGGGTTGGGGTGGCCCGCTTTAGACGATATGATACCCGACTTGTTGGACGTAGTCTAGAGGTCACTTAAAACCCTCCGTATTGCTTTGGCCACTATTTTTATATCTATGAATTAAACTCGAGTTTACGTTTTGTATCGATTCATCGATCATGCCACCGTGCATGGCGTGGGACAATTAAGACGTCCCACATGCTCGTAAACCCTTCGTGCTAGCCATTGCTAGTGGTTCTCATCCTATCTTTATCTCGCCAGGGAGTTCAAGGCAGGCAAGAGTAGGGAGGTGATCTGAGCATGCGAAAAAAGTCAACCAGAATAGTTACATACAAGAGACCGCGCTGTATTCTATACATGGTCATCCGAGATATCGAGCCCAAGTGTAAGGGAATGCATACATTGGAAGGGGTGAGAACAAAGGGAGGATGAGCGGATGAGAGGAATTCGGAGTGTGAGCGATGTGGCGGAGAGGGCCGATAGAATTGGTGAGTTTTGATGTAAAATTTCCTGACTGCAACCTGTTCTGTCACATCGTTTCTCGTGAGTAACAGCTCAGCGCTCATCTTCCGATCCCCTCAGGTTTCTGCGAGCAATAAGACGGAACAACTTGACGACCGACTCGGACATCAGCATGCAGAAGCAGGGCCTCAAAGAAACCAGGCGAGGGGTGCATCTTCGCACAGCGTCGTCATATATATGGGGCGCACAGGTATTCTTGTCCCGAGAATTTTCAATCATCTCGTGTAGGACGTGAGGTTCGGAATGGGTTGTGAACCCCAGTCAGCATGAGAGCGAACGCAACCTGCTCTGTTGACTCAGTGCAACCTCTGCGGCCGCTTGGCCCAATGGATCTTCGGATCGGCTCATGGAATGTGCGTGTAACATCACGGGTAGGCGATCGGAGGACACCGTCGTATCAAGTAGCTCGAAGAGCTGGGGGATCGATGGAAAAGAGGGAAATGCCATGAGAAAGCGCGCTGACAGGTGGGTGCGAATGGATTTTAAGTGGTCTGACAAATGAAAAATACGAAGCTCGGGTCGACGTCACTTGCTTGAGATGGACGAGTCCAACCAAGTCATGGAGGCGGGCAGAAACACTATTCTCTTCGGGATTCTCTTCGGGAACTGGGTTAAAGCTGAAATGTGAGCGAGGTTCTGCCTTGAACCGATTGAGAGCTTTGAACCCATCCTTGGTCCACGCCCGAACTTCTTCAACCTTGAGTTCACCCCATGTCCGAGATCAAAGTCAGGGAGCGGTGATCCAAATTGCGAAAGTGAGGCTCCTCTCAGCCTCCTATATCCGCGGGGCATGAAAGGACACGGACGTGGAGAGGAGCGAATGAAGCAGCCAGGGAGCCTAAGGGAGATGAAAGGTTCATCGAAGGAGTAGCGCAGAGATTGACATATTGACATGTTATGCAGGGTGCCAAAGCCGACTGGATGGCCCTTTAGTGTTTCCCCGAACGAGTAACCAGTGGCTTCTTTGCCGTGTCGTAAATTGGCCCATATTAGTAAGCATCAACCTTGCTAACTCAATTACCCGTACGCTGTACGGGGCACCGAATTGGCATACGTCGTCGTCGTCGGTGACGAACGACTCGGACTCCGAGTTGGGACACAGGATCAGAGGGTACAAACCACCGGCCACAAATATGTGAACGAACAGGAACTAGGGTACCGAACAAATTAACACTGTGTGGGTTTTACAATTTATTCCAATTCAGCTCCTGACAAGCAGTGACAGCTGGCCAATCATATTTCAAGATTTAGGATGAATTCCATAGACAATGGAAGGTCAAATGGGCGTCAAAATGTATGCTAAAGTGTCCTAGTCCGTGCAACACTGCAACGTGTCTCACTAAACTTCCGCGTATCGACTTACAGATCTCTATATTGTGCGCTCCACGTGCTCCCATTTCGACACAACAGTTCCCGGTGGATCTTCCCAGCATGTGCATTAGCGACAGGTATAAATATTCTGTATCCCTAGGGATGCCTCTCTTACGGTGACTAATGACTCGGATACCTTTGTCTCCCGCTGGCACTCTCACCGTCATTGTCGCTGTTTGTGGCTTCGTGTATGCCCAGCCCTCCCCTGAGGTCCAGCGCAGAATCTCAGCAGCGATCGCAGCTGCTGGCAAGGGGTCCGTTATTGATTATACTGGCTTTGTCAACCCCTTCATTGGCACTGGTACGTTCAAGTTCTTTTCACCAACCGAACGAACACCAGTGGTTTGACCCCGAATGCATGGAACTCGTATCAGATAATCTCGGAGATGTGTGGTTCGTCTTCGGTGTTGAGCTAGAGTTCGGTGGTATGCCTGACCAACACCCTCTATCGGGCACAGCCCAGGAGCCTCTGTCCCGTTTGGCATGGTATGTTGCATTCCGTCACTTTTACCAAGGTGGTATTTGAAGCATGAACACAGGTAAAAATCACCGCCGACATGACTGGTTACGCACCTGCTGGTAAGACGGGAAGCCTTTCTCCCCAGGAATCTAATTTATCCGGGTCGTCAGGATATGTCGCCGACAATACTCAGCTCGTTCGAGGATTAAGTCCGCTACATGACAGTGGGATAGGGTCCTTTGGTTTGGCAGTTACCCAAGTCTCTCGTGGTGAACCTAATGTTGTCATGATTAGGGAGTTACGGAAACTTTGAGATCATGCCTTTGATCTGCCCTGGTGGATTCGATACATGCACACCTAACCTTGCAGACCGTGAGCGCCTCAGATTGAGCAATACAGATGGTAATCTATCTGTTGTGTCTCGGTGCAACACCCCAGTCTGATTTAGTACACGGAGACGCATTTCCTGGGTATTTCTCTCTCACACTCGATAACAGCATTCGCATGGAAGCAACCTCCACGCGACGTGCCGGTCTTGAGCGGTTTACCTTCCCAAAGGGCAACACGTCGTTTTTCACCCTCGATCTTTCCAACGACCTTTCCAATTCTTTCAAAGGCGGAAATATGACCATCAATTCCGATGAAGGGCGAATCACGATTGGCGGCTTCTGGGGCCCAAGGCATGCCACCAACGTGACTCTCGGTCAAGCCCTTTGAATGCTGACGTTGACGTGGGTAGTTTTGGGCCGGGTTCGAAATACCAAGCATTCGCGTGTTACGACCTCGACTACAATGGCACCCAGAAACTGGATCAGTTCGGCACCTGGACTAGGGGACCGTATGTATACAGCATTCCTCTTTGGGCGGGCGAATCATGATTGTCGCACAGAACCGGCACGGTCACGCGGAGTCGTGGGGAAACGAAACTCAACCTTCCCTCTAACGGCTTCGGCGGCGTGGTTGAATCTGGGGCTCTGTTCTCTTTTGCGGGGAACCCAACACAAGTGACAATCCGCGTTGGTGTTTCCTTTGTTTCAGAGGAACAGGCGTGCAGCAACGCGGAATCTGAAATCGGCACCTCCGCGTTCGAAGATATTCTCGCTCAGAGCAAGGTATTGTGGAACGAGAAGCTGAGTCGGGTAGAGATAGACGTGCCCCACACGCTACCGAATGTGACAGAGCTCCTGTACTCCTCTTTGTACCGTTCTTCGTTAACCCCAGTGAGTCATTTTTTTCCCATTTTGGGGGGCAGGATCCAGATTGCTGACATGCCGCATATCAAAGAACAATGCTACAGGAGAGGCGCAAGGTCAATTTGCAGGCACGAGCTCGTTTTACTTCGATTCATTGTATTGCAGGTTGGTCCATCTACTCTGCTAGTTTGTGAAGCTGTCGCTGACGTCCTGGTTATTAGTTGGGACACGGTGAGATGCGAGAACTCAGGAT
>Ga0307509_10004286_pt1 | contig 20768 bp, 8 predicted proteins | sample 10_EM_MG_FD_202245 | JGI IMG/M metagenome (GOLD analysis project Ga0307509, IMG submission 202245) | Populus trichocarpa ectomycorrhiza microbial communities from riparian zone in the Pacific Northwest, United States - 10_EM | ecosystem: Host-associated > Plants > Roots > Unclassified | place... | reverse complement strand
ACCGCTTGGTCATCAAGACTCTGATACCATATCAAAGAATCATCTCAATCTAATAGCCTAAACTGTTAGGTGAGGTCCAAAATATAATTTATATTATTCTCTAACAAGTATAACATAAAGAAATAAAATAAAAAAACTAAAATCCCAACTAATAATGATTGGAAGCAGAAATAGTAAATTTTTTTTTAAAAAAAAGGAAATAGTGAAAATAAAAAACATTAGTTTGGGAGAGAACTTTCTTCCATGCTCAAATGTTAAATTCATCCTCCAAATTAAACACCATTTTGTGAACAAATATCAATACCCCTTAACAATTACAACCCTAATATTAATTTTTATGAGGATTACAAAAAAGAGATGATATATGATATTATTTCTTGATTCCTTCTCCTAAGAAAACAACAAAAACAGTAACTATGATTATTCGACTTCATCGTGGTGTGTATAGCTAGCCATAACAATGGATAAGTGATACACACACTATAAATACTCGTTAGATCAACATATTGATGCGAAAAGTATATTTTTTTATGAAAATATTTTTTTTAAAAATATTATGTTTTGGAGTTTGTTTGTTATGTTATGATTTTTCATTGTAAAATAATTTATTAATTAAAATTTTAAATTAAAATACCATTACGGTAATCAAAATACAAATTCTACAATAGTTTAGGAGTAAAAAAAAAAAACACTTGAAACTTACAAAAATATGCTGCATAACTAGACGGCTTTTAACCATAACCTTCCTTAATGATTTTAGGTATTGGTTTGACATGTTAGGTTGTAAAGCCCGAATCAATCCAATCTATTATTATTTTAGATTTGTTTTTATAGAAAAAATGTTATTTTGAACTTTTTTTTAAGTTAAACTATGTTTTTACTGGTAATTTAAGTTGTTTTTAGACTTGTTAAAATAATTGGGTCATGTTAGGGTAACTCCTATATAATTTAATTTGAAATCCAAGTTAAGTATAAAGTCAGGTTGGAATGTTTAAAGTTTGACCCCTTTAGCCAGGTTTAATTACAATGCCAAAAAGTTCCCTGCATCCTAGAGATTTTTTTTTTAAATTAAAAAAACTTGATCCAACCTGTAACTTAGTGAGCCCACATTGCTCATACTCTTGGTATTATTATAACTAAGGACGAGAACACATTGTTGGGTCCAATTCCTTATTGTTTAGGCCATAACCCGTATAAACTAAGAAAAAAAAGACCAAGACTTCAAGCCCTTTTAAGTCATATAAGTGACCAAGTCTAGAAAGACCAGCTTTGACTTATTTTCATTATAAGCCAACATTTACAAAAGATAAAATGAGAGCTTTCGGTCAGAGAGAGAGAGAGAGAGATTTTCTTCATCTTTGTGCTTTAATTGGACGATGATTTGTTACGCAATTAAGATGAGATTTTGATATATTATTCTCGATAATGAGCTCTTTAACTTAGACAATGTTGATCATTGAGAAGCTTCCACCTTTAGGTATTTCTAAAATACCTGATTGATGGGATTTAACCATTTTTCTTTGTTATTGTTGGTGAAGTCCATCATTGTGATGATGAATTTAGTGATTTGGTATATATCCTCTAGTTGAGCTAGGAAAGGACTTTGTGATCCCATTATTTGAACTAATAGAAGAGTTTGATTAAACTACGATCCCATGGTTTTTCTCTACTGGGGTTTTTGTTGTAAAAATTCCTTATGTTGTGTGTTTATTTAATTTTTGCATTTAGTTTTTGCTGATTGGTTAACCCTATTTTAATTATATAAAGAGGGAAAATAATTAAGACTTGTGGATTGTGAATTTAGTTATATTGACCCCTTTTCTCAATAAAGTGGTATCAAAGCTTAGTTATGGAGATTGATTTTCTTCTATAGCTAAAATGAAAAAGGAAGATTCAAGCATGATAAAGTTCACTCTCTCCATTTGTTTCCTGTGAAAGACATTGATGGAGGATCACCTTTATTGCAATAATTTAGCTTTGGTGTTAAAATGCAAATGAAAGAAGCCTACCAAAATAAAGGAGGCAAAATGAAGATTTTGAAAGAAAATGAGTATTTTTTAAGTCCATTAACCATGTTTCTCACAAACATGACCATTACAAAGTTTGGAAGATTTTGAAAGAAATATTTGTTAATGACTGTGTATAAAACAAAGTTTTTGCGATCAAACACCTTGTGAATTTAAAGTACAAAGAGGGTAAAGATGCCTCGGTGCACATAAGTGACTTCCAAGGGTTTCTGAATTAGTTGTCGTTGATGAATCTTAAGTTAGCCAATGATATACAAGCACTAATCCTATTGAGTTTACTGTCAGATAGTTGTGAGACTTTGATGGTGTCACTTAGTAATTCTACTCCAAATGGAAAGCTCATTTTAAAGACAATGAAGGAAAATATTCTTAAAAAAAAAGGATGAAAAAGAGACACTTATGAGTCTAATGTACTTGTTATAGAAAGTCAGGGGAGAAACCAAAGTAAATTTTATCGTGGAAAGCAAGATAGAGAATCCAATGATAGAAAAGACAAATAAAAACCTAGAGGAAGATCTCAATGAAGGAATGGATTAAGTGTTATTATTGTAATAAGCCTAAGTATATTAAAAAGGATTGTAGAAAGTACAAGAGGGTAAAAACAAAGACAAAAATAAAAAAAATAGTACAACTGTAATTGTTTTTTTACGATGATGTTGCCATTGTTTATAATAATGATTGTGTTAATCTTGTACGTCAAGTTACTACTTGGGTTGCAAATTCAACTATTTCTTACCATGTTACACCTTGATGAGATTTCTTTACATCCTACATTGCTGTTAACTTTGGTTAAGTTAGAATGAGAAATTAAAGGATGGCTAGTGTTATGAAAATTAAAGACATCTAGTTAAAAACCAATACCAAGTGCATGTTGTAACTCAAAGATGCTAAACATGTGGATGATATACGCGTATATTTGATCTCTACAAGTACACTTGGTAAAAAAAAGGCTATCATAATTATTTTAGAGATAGTAAATGGAAGCACTCTAAAAGTTCTTTGATTTTTTTCTAAAGAGAAAAAAAATTAATCTTTATATGTCATAAGCCAAGGTGATTAAGAGGAAGATGAATGCAAATAAAGATGGCTTTACCGATTAATGATATAAGCAATTTAAATTCTTGAGTGAGAAAAGATCTTTATATCCTTACCAAGAAGATGACCACTTGCACTTATTTTTTAGCTGGTAAACAACATAAAGTTGCATTTAAAAGACCACCTTTACATGTTCTTGATTTGATTCATACTGATATTTAATTTATGACTGATAAGTCTTTTAGAGGTGATTTATTCCTTGTTAGTTTTATTGATGATTATTATTTAAAGATTTGGGCCACTTGTTTGAAATCTAAAGATTAGGTGCTTAATGTATTTAAGGATTTTCTTACCACAGCTGAAAGGAAAACTGGTAGAAAACTGAAATGTGTTTAAATTGATAGTGGTGGTAAATACAAGGATCTTTTTAAGAAGTACTACATGGAACATGGTATGAGGGTTAAAAATATAGTTTAAAAAATTAACAACTAAATAAAGTGGTTGAAATAATATAGAACCATTGTTGAAAGAATTAAATGTATGCTCTCTCATATAAAGTTGTCTAAATCCATTTAAGGTAAAGCAATGAAGGCTATAGTTGCCATGATCAACCTTTCCTTATCAGTTTCTCTTAACTCTGATGTTCTAGAGAGACCGTGGAAAGGAAAAAAATATTTCTTATGTATACTTAAAAATGTTTGGTTTCAAGGCATTTGTTTATGTTCCTAAAGATGAAATGTCTAAGCTTGACAACTAGATAAAGTAATGTGTTTTCTTGGTTTTTGAAGAAGAAGAGTTTGGATATAGGTTATGGGATACAAAAGAGAAGAAATTTGTTATAAGTAGAGATGTTGTCCTCTTTAAAAATTAAAACATTGAAGATTTTGAAAAAAAAAAGAGAAAATAAAGTTTACTAATTTCATTCATTCTTATTCTTATCCAAGACCTACCATACAATTTCCTTTGATACCTTTTAATTATTAAGGAGATTTTCTAATTGTGGTTTGCCTTTTAAACTATTAGTTGATGATCCTAAGCCAACTAATAATGATGATGATGATGATGTTATTCCTAAATAGGTTATTCAAAAAGCTCTAGACGAGCTACAATTAAAGAGGTCCACTAGACCTTACCAAGCTTCTACAAAATATTCTTCTCATAAGTGTGTGTTAGTTATTTGTGAGGGAGAGTTATAATGCTTTGATGAAGCTATGTCATATGAAAAGAAAAATGAGTGGTTGAAAGCCATGCAAAAAGAAATGAAATCCTTATATGAGAATCACCTTTCAAGTTAATGAAGCTTTTTAAAAGCAAAAGAGCATTTACAAAAAAATACGTGTTTTAGTTGAAAATTAAAGAAAATCTCTCACAACCAGGGTACAAGGCAAGATTATTTGTGAAAGATTTTAGTTAGAAGGGTATCGATTTTGAAAAGATATTTTCACTTATGGTGAAGATGTTTTTAATTCGAGTTGTGCTTAGTTTAGTTACTAATTTGAATCTTGAAGTTGAACAACTTGATGTGAAAACAAATTTTCTCCATGGTGACTTAGATGAGGAGATCTACATGGAGAAGTCTAAATGGTTTAAAGTGAAAGAAAAAAGCACATAGTTTACAAGCTAAAAAATAGTTTGTATGGGTTGAAACAAACTCTAAAGCAATGGTACAATACGTTTGATTCTTTCATGGTGGAGCATGGTTATGGTAGGATCACGTCTGATCATTATGTCTTTATAAAAAGGTATCTTGATGGTAACTTCATTATGTTTTTTTGTATGTGGATGATGTATTGATTGTTGGCCATTATGCTAAGAAGATCCAAAATTTCAAAAGAAAGTTAAGTAAGTCTTTTACAATGAAAAAATCAAGATTGAAAAAATAGATTATTGGCTTGAAGATTACTTGTGAGATGAAAAAGAGAAAACTTTGGCTATCTTAAGATATATATGTTCAAAAAATACTTAAGAGATCCAACATGAGCAAGTTCAAACCTATTTATTATCCATTTGCAAGTTACTTTAAGCTAAGTTCTAAACACTGTCCTATAAGTGATGAAGAAATAAAGAAATGAATGAGGTTTTTTTATGCATAAGTAATTGGTTACTCAGTGTATGTCATAATTTGCATGAGACTGGATTTAGCTCATGTTGTTGGTGTGGTCAATTGGCTTCTCTTTAATCGTGGTAAAAAACATTGGTCAATAGTGAAATAAATACTTCAATATTTCAAAGGTACTTTCACTTTCAACTTATATTTTGGTAGTGGTGAACCTATACTAAATGTATACATAAATATAGATTTGACTAGCGATGCTGATGCTAGAAAGTCCACATCGAGATGCTTAATGACTTTTGTAGAAGGATCAGTTTTATGGTAGAGGCTAAATACATTGCTCTTATTGAAGGAGTTGTAGATGAAGAAACTCTGGAGTTGTAGATGAAGAAACTCTTACATGAACTTGACCTAGTGCATGAGAACTTTATGTTGCACTATGATAATTAGAGTGCGATCTATCTCATTAAGCATCTTACTTTTCATTCAAGATCAAAACACATTGATGTTAGATACCAATGGATTCAAGATGCTATAGAGATGAAGTCTTTTGTTGTTGAGAAGATCTATATCGAGACAATGTATCAGATATAATGAACAAGCCTTTATCAAGAGAAAAGTTTGAGTTTTATAGAAAGCAAACAAGCTTAGTGGAGCCCCTCAAATGATTAAGAAGGGGGATAATTATTGGGTTTTGGTCTATTTTTTTGGGCTATAACCCATATAAACTAAGAAAAATAAGGACAAAGGCTTAGGTCATATAAATAACTAGGTATAAAAAGGCCAACTTTGGCTTATTTTCATTGTGAGCTAATATATACAAAAGAAAAAGAAGAGAAGGAGAGATTTTTGCCAAAAAGTGAGATAGAATGAAGAAAAAATGTGTTCTTCAACCTTGTGCCTTGATTATCCGATTATCCAATGGTGATTTGTTATTTGATTTAATGAGATTTTGACACAATATTCTGAATGATGAGCTCTTCAACTACATAATTTTAATTGTTACAAAGCTTTTCCTTTTGGGTATTTACAAAGATCTAATTAATAAGATTTAGTTATTTTTCTTTGTTGTTGATGATTAAATCCATTCTTACGACGATGAATTTAATATTTTGATATATATCTTCCAACTAAGTTAGAGAAGAACTTTGTGATCCTATTAGTAAAAAAATTAAGTAGACTATAATTCCGTTGTTTTTTCCACACCAGGATTTTCTATATTAAAATTTATGTTATGTGCTTATTTAATTTGGAGAAAAGAATTGAGACTTTAATTAGGTTATATCAATGCCTTTTCTCAACACATTATTGATAATGATGTCTCAAACATCATGTAGCAGACAACTCAAAAAAATTATATCTTTGAACCTCTGTTATGAAAAAAGATATCTTAAAAAAGTCACACTTGAAGGTCATAAGCTTAATTCTCAATCCTTAACCCAAGTGGGACAAAGCATCATCAATTTTGATCTTAGCAATGAATTTACGGTCAAATGTCACATGATTTTGTTCTTATTCAGCTCAGATCTTAACTCTTAACAAAAATGGAGTTATCCCTCGACAAAAGAGAGAGTAAAAATCTCCCCAAAGTCACAAGTGGCCTTCATTTCCTCCATTTACGAGGGCTCTTAGTTGTCTTTACGTGCTTTGTACAGAGATTCCACACGCCAATATATTCCTTTAAGCTTAGAACATCCTTAAATCACAATGCATAATCCCTTTTCACACAGCATGATTAAGTTGCCTGCTGACGGCAAGACTTGCATGGCTTCTTCATCACCTAGCTCCAACTACGAAACAGACCACAGTGCATTGTCTCCAAATGATGAAACTATGGAGGCAGTAGACTTGGAAAATGGCCCAGCCTTTGGAAGCTGTCGGGATGTCCACCGGAAGGATGTTTCAATAACATGGGAGAGCCTTGGGGTGACGGTTTCAGATAGGAAACATGGGTGCAGATCCATTCTTCAAGGACTCACCGGCTATGCTCGGCCTGGGGAGGTCTTGGCAATCATGGGTCCTTCGGGCTGCGGCAAGACTACTCTTCTTGACGCACTAGCTGGTAATTTTCCTTGTCTCTTTCTTTTCTCCAAGAAACTCTTCAATTATTTTCTCTTTGATCACATGCATCGATTTCTTTTTTCCGGTGAAGGAATCAAGGAAATGTTTGCAGCCTTCACGGGTGTTAGACACTCCTGAAATTAGATACTGCATGATTAATTAATTATATTCACGCACACATATCTCTATACCAATTATTGAGTAGTCAAGGGGATAACTATAACCTATATATATATATATATATATATATATATAAAAGATTTTATTGTATATATATTAATTATTAATTGAGAAATCCAGATTCTTGAATCTTAACATGAAAGTCTCTTAATTAAGGTCTTAAGAACATAATTTTCAGACCCGGTCCGGTTCAAGACCCGGGTTCCGGGTTTTGACCGGGTCAATTTTTTTTTTTAAAATCAAAACAACGTCATTTTAGTAAAAATAATAATAAAAGTCAACGGGTTGCAACCGGGTTTTGACCAGGTCAACCGGGTCACCAGGTCAACCCGCCGAGTCAACTGGGTCATACCAGATTTTTCCTTATCCTATTTGTTTTTTTAACTTGGTCCGGTTCCAGTCTCAGATCGACCCGTCAGGCCAAACCAGGTTTCAAAACTATGCTTAAGACTATTCCTTTTGGAGCATAGCTATAAGCCAGCTAGATTCACCTAAAGACAATGCCACACATTATAAACATCAAGGGCATTTTTGTTTTCATATGTTGGAAAAATCACCTTCTTAATCCTTGTGTTTGTGGTTATTGATTATGTTTCAAACTTGATTGCTACAATCAATTAAGAAAGAACAAAATAACTTTATTTATTTATTTTGGGATTGAATTGATTTTTTTTAAAACTCCATCCATGCATTGTTCACCACCAGCTCCCTACCACTCTTTCACAATCTTAATCATCAATACACCATTTTTTTTAAAACATTTCTAGCCATCTTTTAGGTTTTGTCAGAAACAAAAATACTTAAATTATTTCTTATATTTCCACGAAGTGAATTTCATCCCTTCTATAGGGATGATTATTGATTGAAGGCATCGTTTGTTTTGTTTGTATTTAAAAATAAATGATTTTTTTAAAAAATTTTAAATTGATTTTTTTGATATTTTAAAATTTTTTTGATGTATTTATATTAAAAATATATTTTTAAAATAAAAAATATTATTTTAATATATTTCATCTTTATTATGATGCCAAATAGGTTCAAAGCATAGTTTTAAAACCCGGCCCAGCGGGTCGACCCAGGACCCGGTTAGCTTGGGACTGGAACCGGACCGGGTTAATGAAAAAATAAGGGTAGTTAAAAATCCGGTTGACCCGACTAAAAACCCGATTGCAACTCGTTAACTATTTTTTAATTTTTTTACCAAAACAATATCGTTTTGATTTATAAAAAATTAGAGTTAACCTAGGTGACCTAGTCAAAACCCGGTGACCTGGTCAAAACTCGTGATCTGGACCTTGAACCAGGGTGATTACCAGACTAAGTTTAAAAACACTGTTTCGAAGCCAATTAACCAAGCCATTGTACTTCTAAATTTTCTAAAGCCAAGGCCCAATGGTCCTAGTTCCAACACATTCTAAGAAAATGCTATGGTGGGTTGGATTGGACCTGGATGGGATAGAAGATATAGGTTTTGGACAGTGATCATATTGAAGTTTTCCCGTACAATTAATCCCTGTGCTCTTTTTTTTTTAAAAAATAAATAAATTAAATCATGGCTACCTTATGAAAACAATCTTATGTCGTTCTCAAATACATTTGCTGACATCAAATCTTGTCAGGAAATATGTTCCACACAAAGTTTTGTTACTAAATCCTGAATTTTTATGCATGAAGATGAATTGTATCGCTAAAAGATTTTAGCGACAAATCGGTGTCGCCAAAATCAACTTAAGATTTGACCTCTGCAATATTGTCACTAAAACCCTGTTTGGAAATGGAGAGATAAAATTATTTGTGAGTAAAGGGATATATATAACGAAAATTTTCAAACGAAAGCAGCATGAACACATACATAAAATAAATAATTAAAAAAATTGCATTAAATTACTACCAATTCCATTGTGTGTGTTCGTATTGAATCCATTAAGTTATTACACCAAGCATTAAGAATATTTTTTTTTTCATTTCTTATATTTGTTTTAGGTTCAAGGGAAATCATGTAGTCAAGAAACTTGTATATTAGTTCAAGAAAGCATTGTGTAATTGTTGAGAGATGGATTGTACTTGATCAACAGTTCAGACAAAAAAAGAAAAAGAAAAAGAAAAAAGAACATAGAGATCCTGTAGACAGCATTAAGAATTTCTTACTGATGAATTTTCACTCTTCAATGTGCTGTAAACATAACTCTGATATAGTACAGTACTCTTCCCAGGGAGATTAGATTCCAGCACAAAGCATACTGGAGAAGTTCTAATCAATGGTCGAAAACAGCCATTGGCATATGGGACTTCGGTATGAAAACTAGCCTTTCGAACTTCAAATTGTTGCTGAGTTCTGATCACTGATATTAGAAATTGATCCTCGTGCTAGACAGAGCTCGCTTGATATACATTTTACTTGAATTAATCTCTTCTTGCTTCTTTTCTAGGCATTCAATTTGTACATGCCCTTGTGTTCACATAAACTTTGTTACTTTGTTTCATGTTCGATCCCTTCTGATCACAAGCAAAATGTGCTTTGGTCTCACTAATGTACGATCCATTTATGTCATGTCAACTTAGGCTTATGTGACTCAAGACGATGTTATAACATGGACACTAACTGTAAGAGAAGCTGTCTTCTACTCAGCTCAACTCCAACTACCCAATTCAATGTCATTAAGCAAGAAAAAAGAGCGAGCAGAGACGACAATAAAAGAGATGGGGTTACAAGACTCAATGGACACAAGAATAGGAGGATGGAGCAACAAGGGCCTAAGTAGCGGGCAGAAGAGGAGAGTAAGCATTTGCATAGAGATTTTAACTCGGCCGAAGCTTCTTTTCCTCGACGAGCCAACAAGTGGACTTGACAGTGCTGCATCATATTATGTTATGAAACGAATGGTCGATCTTGCAAAGCAAGACAGAATGACAATTATTGCATCCATTCATCAACCTAGCAGTCAAGTCTTTCAGCTCTTTCACAACCTATGCCTTCTGTCTTCTGGACGAACAATATACTTTGGTCGCTCTGATAGAGCTAATAAGGTACATTTATGTCAATATTTCGTTTGCCATCAAATTATTTTAGGAAAATTATTTCAGCTCTTAAAGCTCTAATAGCTCATGACTTGTTTTACTTTTGACTGTAGTTTTTTGAATTGAACGGTTTCCCTTGCCCGAGTCACCAAAACCCATCTGATCATTACCTACACACAATCAACACAGATTTTGATGAGGTTTGCACAGTGAATCGTGACAAATCTTGCTTGGAGATATTGCTGTTTTCTTTTTATATTCTGAATATATATCATTTGTTGTTAGGACATGGATCAAGGTTTCCATGCAAAGAAAACCACCGAGGAAGCAATCGATTTTCTTGTAAGATCTTATAAATCATCACATGCTTGCCAGCAAATCCAAAGACATGTAGCAGAAATATGTAGCTTGGTGAGTAAGGCTATAGACAAATTAAGTAGAAATGGAAACATAATATTTTCAGCAGGCTAAAGTTTTATGCTTGTTAATGTATTAGTCTGCATCTGTATATGCATTTTAGGACAGAGAAGAACTAAAGAAGGGCAGCCAGGCTAACTTCATTTCCCAGTGCCTTATTCTCACAAGAAGGTCTTTTGTGAACATGTATCGAGATCTAGGCTACTACTGGCTCCGTCTGGCCATTTATATTGCGTTATGTTCAGGCTTAGGATCCGTTTTCTATGACATAGGCTCTGGTTACAGCTCGATACAGGCAAGTATTATGTCATTGTTTGTTTTAGTGTGAGAAATTACTGCCTGTGAAAAAAATTAAGTCATGATTGTTCTGCTTCATAGGCAAGAGGTTCACTGCTTATGTTCACTGCTTCCTTCTTGACAATCATGGCTATTGGGGGTTTCCCTTCATTTGTGGAGGACATGAAGGTTAGTTCACAACAACATGTCAAGTATTCTGTCCCTGGAAGTAGTAGCATTTAGCAAGTAATTACTTCCATTTCAAGCCAGGTTTTTCAACGGGAAAGATTAAACGGACATTATCAGTCGGCTGCATTTGTTGTCAGCAACACAGTTTCTTCAACACCCTTCTTGCTTGTTATATCTTTGATTCCCGGAGCAATAACTTACTACCTTGTTGGCCTCCAACAAGGTTGCGCACAGTTCATCTACTTTGCCTTGACACTCCTTGCCTGTATGATGCTGGTGGAAAGCCTAATGCTGATTGTTGCAAGCATCATGCCAAATTTCCTGATGGGTCTAATAACAGGAGCAGGGATCCAAGGGTTAATGATACTAAGTGGCGGTTTCTTTCGGCTGCCGCATGATCTTCCCTTAGTTTTCTGGAGATATCCGTTATACTACATTGCTTTCCATAGATATGCGTACCAGGGGCTCTTCAAAAACGAGTTTGAAGGACTGACATTTCCTAATGGTCAAGTACTGCAAGGAGGAGGGCCCGCTTACATCAAAGGTGAAGAAATTTTGAGAATTATATGGCAGGTGGAAATGCGTTACTCGAAGTGGATGGATCTTGCCATGTTATTTGCAATGGTAGCTTTCTATCGGCTCATGTTGTTAATTGTACTTGGAACTGTTGAAAAGTTTAAGCCTATAATTAGAGAAATCAAGTTTGTTTTTCTTAGTAAAACAAAAAATAATATTAGTTGATCTATATTCTAAGCCTTTAGATGGAGTTAGATACTGGGGATTCAAGAATGATTTTATATTTCAAGTAATTGTTTTTTAAGTTTGAAACTTGTATATATTAATAATTTTTTTTAATTTTAATTTATTTAATTAAAAAATGTTTATCATTCCATCTGTTCTCCTGAATCTAATTGCTTTTATTTGTCCCAAAATATAAAATCATTCTTTTATATATATGCTTCTATCACATAATCTCATTGAAAATCTCATGAAATAAGAAACTCAAATTTAACTTAATTTATTACAAAAATAAAAAATCAAAGTATAACATATTACAATTTTGTTTTTCAAATTTAACACCATGTTGTGTTGGGGAGTTGATGATTGTTGGTGCCTTTGTAACATACAAATAATATTGGATTAAATTTGTTTTTGTATTTTAAAAATATTTGTTTTAAAAAATTAATTTTTATCACTCTTTCTGAGCTCAATTTCCTAACATAAGCATGTCTTAAGTTGTAGATTTTTTCTTATCACCTTCCTGAAATCCCTAAACATAGGAGTTCAATTTTTTATCCCAATACTTTTGAAAAACCAAATCTTATTTTTTTTTTTTTCACATTTTGGCCAAGTTTTAAGCATTTTATAATTTTTTATGATGATGATGATGATGATGATGATGATGATGATAATAATAATAATAATAATAATAATAATAATAATCTTCATCATCAATCAAATAATCATCAATCAATCATCATATGATTATAGAAGAGTAAAAATAATAATCGTTATTACTATCAATCAATCAAATGTATTTAAATTTCAAGAACAAAAAAGAGGAAAAATATTTTTGTCTAAAATATAAAACAAAAATTTTAGAGAATACTAGAGACTGTTGAAAAATACAAGAAGATTATAGAAGTTTGTGGAATAGATTGACACCTAAGGTGGTGTTTGACATTATGATCCAACTGCACTTTTGAAAAATTTTAATTTTTTTAACTCTAAATTATTTTTTTATATTTTTGGATTGTTTTGCAACTTTTAATTGAATGGTCGAGGATCCCATCACGATGTTCACACTTCTCACTTGAATTGTACTACCTAGTGAATGTTGATTTTATAGGATATGATGGAATCATGGTAATATGTTCAATGTTCAGGAGATGCTGATAAATATCTTTGAGTGGTAAAGGCATATCAATTTTTGACGGTGGCATTTGAGCAGCTGATAGCACAATGAGATCCGATCGAATAAGATTCCCCATTTGAGAGCCATTCTCTGACTCGGATTCCATCATTACTTTAGAGTTCACAATTCCTACTTTGATAGCTTGTTTAATTATCTCATCATGAAATTGTCATCCCCAGGATAAGTATTCTAGCAATTTGTTTTAAAAATTGACTTTTTGAATAGTTATTTAAATTATCCTGATTTTTCCCTATATCCAACTTAATTTAGTTTTCTTTTATTAAAATTTGATTTATATGATTGAGTAATCCAAAATTATTTACCCGTTGTCTCATTAATAGTTTTAACCTAAAAGTCTAAAACACTAAGATTCTGTATATTGCACGGAAAATGGTTTTCTAGAAATCACTTTTTCTTTGTTTGTTTGTTTGTCATTAGAAAAATTAATCAATGGAAAATACTTTTCAGTCAAAGAAAAATTTGACTTGGTTTCTAGAAAAATATTTTCCTTTTATTTTGAGTGGAAAATACTTTTCAGAAGTTGTGAAAAGTTTAGAAATGTCATGTTATTTACTGATTATATCAAATTTGATCCTTAAACTTTTGATTGTTATTTATTTCGTTTTGAATTTTTTTTTTCAATTTCATCCCTTAGAATTTGATTTAATTTGAATCAACTTTGGTCTTCATTTTATGATTGTTATTTGCTTTTCTCTTATCATTTTTTTAATTGAAATTTTTTATCTATCAAATTTGGTCCTCATTCTTTTTAATGTTATTTATTTTATTTGAAATAATTTATAATTTTTTTTTTAATTTCATCATCTTTCAACTTTTTATGTGTTAAATTTGATCTCTATTATTTTGATTGTTATTTATTTTATTTAAGATAATTTATGAAATTAGATTTTTTTTCAATTTTATTCTTATTCAACTTTTTAATTTGTAAGATTTGTTCCTTATTATTTTAATAAAATTGAAAAAAAAATGTTAACAATTTATTTTATAACTTATTTTCCATGACATAATCAAACACTGAAAAATATTTTTCAATTTATTTTATATAATACTATTAAATATTAAAAAATAATTAATTTTTTAAGAATAAATACGACCTAAGAAATTATAATTTACTTGTAAAAATTAAATCATTAATTTATACAACTTATAAATAATGAAAAATATACTTAAGGTAACCTGATTTTTTTTAGTTTTATATAATAAAAATACTCGAATTAATTATCCATTTCTCCAGTTTTTCAAGTGTTTGTTTGTTACGTGAATTAATTTAAACAAGTCCAAGTTAAAAAACAAAATCACAATTAAATTATTTAAAGAACTTAAACGTAGACTAGAACTTAATTATCCATTATCCTTGGATATAGGCTGCTTTTCTCTCCTTCTTGTTGGGGGCTTGAGAAGAGAATATTATTTGAGGTCGAGAAAGATAAATTATATTATTGGAGTGTGTTTGGTATTGCGGTAGCTGTTGTGGTTGTGGTTTGAAAAAAATTGTTTTATAAAAAGTACTTTTAGTTGAGGTTGGTTTTGAAAAAATAGATGTTTGGTTAAAACTGTAGTTGAAATTGAGGTTGAATAAAAAGTAGTTTAATGTGTTTGGTTAAGAATGCTTTTGAAATTGAGGTTATAAAATAATTTAAAAATATATATATTAATATTTATGGTTTTTAATTTAAATATTGTAGATTTAACTATTGCTATTACATCATGAAATAAATCATACTTTATATATATAAAAAATTATTGTTCCATTAAACTATCTACAATTCTATTACATATAAAATTCATCTGATAAAAACTACAGTTTCCATGATTTTTTGAGCGTGCAATAAAATTAGGTAAAATATTATCAGGAATAAAATTGAGATTACAGTACGAATAAATTTAATTCACCTTAAACTAATTTTTTTTTAAAAAAATTTATTATTTTTTGAAAAAGAAAAATGTCAACTGATTTTTCAAAAAAAAAAGATTTTTTTTTAAAAAAAAAACTGTTCAAAAAATCAGCATCCCTCCACACTGTTTACTAAATTGAACAGTGTGGAGGGATGCTAATTTTTCAAAAAAAAAAAAGATTTAAAAAACAAACACTGTTCACTGAAGTGAACAATGTGGAGGGATGCTGCATGGTGCAGCAGCAAGAAGCACGTAGAACTTGCTTTTATTTTTCAGTGTTTCAAATGTGAAATTGGATGGGATTCATGAATAATATTTTATATTTTTTTTTGTTATAAAATGTTATTATATTTATATTTTAAGTAAAATGCAGACGCAACAACATAGAGAAACACTCTTTAAAGGGATTATATTGATTTTGGCCATTGAAAAGAACAAATCATAGTTTCTTCGACCACAATAAAAGAATATAAATTAATAAAGCAAGCTTCTGTACTACAATCATATCGATACCCTGTTCTATATTCTGTGTACGAACAAATCTTAGTTTCTTGTACTGCTTTTATATTTTAGCTTAATTTATAATTTTATTTGAGGTCGAGCAAGATAAAGTTATTCTGTAAATAAGTTGGGATGAATGTCCTCTCAATTACTATTCCAATAAAAAAATAATTATAATGATTTTAGCCAATGAAAAAAACAAAACTCAGCATGTGGGGCCTTCTCTCACATGCTGGTATATTTGTTACACGTTTAAATTAATCCATTTTTTATTCTAATAAAAAAAAATATTATCAAAAAATTATCAAAAAACACTAACAAAATATATCTCGTTAATAATTTAAAATGAAAATACCAATGAAATATTTCTATAGGTAATTTCTGATGTAAATAGTTATAAAATATGTTTTGTTGGTAATTTTTTATAGAATTTTTTGATGAAATATAGAAAATAAAAAATAAAAAAATCCATTGACAATTTCATAGAAGTCAGTATTTTTTAATGGAACTACCAACAAATATTTTGCCAGCAAATTTAAATGAATTAAAACTTAACATTTTTATACCCCTTTTTATTTTTTTTTCTTTCTGAAATAGAAAAACCCTCCCTCTATTTTCTCATAAAACCGATCACTATCCTCACAAATCTAGCTGATCTACATCTATTATTAGTGTTAATGTCTCTTTTTATTTTAATTTCATGTGAAATTTTCTTACATCAAGTAAGTAAATTTATCAATTTTTTTAAACCTCATTTATATTTTAAATTAATTTATTGAATATTATTTAAGTTCGAGCAAGATAAAGTTCCGCCCCCGTCTCGGGTTCGATCCTCTATGTGCACGCCTGTCACCCCGCGGTGCCTTACCTGCTCCTGGGCTTGCAGGGTGTCCAGTGGGCCGTGGAGAATAGTCGTGGTGCGCGTAAGCTGGCCCGGACACCCCACGTAAATCAAAAAAAAAAAAAAAGATAAAGTTATTCTGTAGATAAGTTGAGATGATAGTTTATTCGACCACAATAAAAGAACAAATTAATAAAGCAAGCTTCCTGTCTACAAGCAAAATTCTCCCCCTTTGGAATGTGGCTGTCTACAATCACAATTTTTTTTTTCTACTTTTTATTTTTGTCTAATATCATATAGATACCTTGGTCTATATTCTGTCTACAAGCAAAATTCGCCCCCTTTCGAATGTGGTCAAGAGATGTTGAACAGGTTTTCGACTACATAATGAAGAATAATTGTACTGCTCTCCCTAAATTTGCATGCAGGCCTTTTGAAGTTTGCACAGTGAAAATTTCGAGGTTTAATCTTTAGGCATTTCATTAGGGATTTTTGTTATTTTCTAGTAGAAGGCTACACATTAAATAAATTACAAAGTATATTAAAATAGTTAAGTAAATAATCCACAGTAACAGTTTTTTTTTTTTGTTCTTCAATTTTTTGTTTTTTCAATTATAGCCCGTCTATGACTAAATTAATTACCAATTTCTTAAAATGTGTTAAGGAAAGAAAATATTTAACAAAATTAATTACCAATTATAGCCAATCTCGGATTCACTAGAAAAGGTTATGTTTTGTCCACTTACTTTTCTTTTTCTTTCTTTACAGTTTCTTTAATCTTTATAATTTTAATTTTGGTCTAACGGTTCATTTTCTTAATATTTTAGTACCGAAGCTTGAGAGAGAAGAGAGAAAGTCAACTAAAAATGGTAAAGGAAAGAGAAAGTTGCTGGTTCACCACAATTTAATAACAAAAAGGACCGATCTTGGTGTTAACGAGTTCTATTTGAAGAGGGGGGTCAAATTGAGGTTTTTTAGACCTTAATATTGCTAGAGAATATAGATTAGGGTTGATAGATGATTTTTTTCTTGTTTGATTTTGTAATTTTTTAATCCTTTTTGTAGTTTTTTTAATGATTAATTGTTTTTTTTTAGGTTCTAGGAGTGTTTAATATGTGTTTTAAGTTGAATCTAGGTTGAATAAAAGGATTTTTTGACAAAAAAAAAACATTTGGTCTTCTTGGCACTGTTATTTTGGTCAGATTATAAGCAAGTGGACGACGCTTTCTTCGTCGCAATATTGAATGACGCGTCAACTGGTGTTATTATTATTATCTTTTTAAGAAGGGGAGACGATATGTCATCAACCTCTTAAAAAGAGAAAAAAAAAAAACAAAGACCTTGGCTTACGGTACTATCGCAAGCCTGTGCACATGTATTTTTGAAAGACCCATATGTGTTTGGCCACCTAATCTTACATGCTAGACCTTTTTTTACCTTTTATTTTTTATTATTTTTTTTCAATCTCATCCTTAAACATTAATTTTTTTTTTGTTTTCAATTTTACCCTTTAATATTTTATTAATTTTGAATTGGGCTTCATCATTTGTTTTCATTTGCTTTTTTTTTTTTTATCATGGTCTCAAACAAATACATTGGCATTTGGTTCTTGCTTAATTTTATGAGCGTTTATTTTGGTTTTTATATAATTATTGCTAAAAATAGTAGTAAAAAGAATAAGGTCAAATTGTTTTAAAAAATGACAACCTACTTTTATATTTGCAAGGAATCAAACATGGAAATTGAGGAGATGAGTGTGAAAAGAGAGAGAAAAAGAAAGAAAAGAAGAATAAGTTTTGGAATCCATAACAGAGCACCATCATCATCACAAAGCCTCAAGGTAAGGAAGCACCAATCGAGACGATCTCAAGAGTACTAAGAAATCACACACCATCCACTACTAGAAAATCGGCGAAAAGCAACAGAATTACCAATGAAATTTTTTCGTCGGTAATTTTTACCGACAAAAATAATTTCATCTCCAATTCTATCGGTATATACCGACAAACAATACCCGTCGGCGATACGGTCGGTATATACTGACAGAGTAAGTTCATCGGTATATACCGACCATATCCCCGATGGATTATATAGTTTTTTTGGAAAGTTGCAACGGTGTGATGACGTGGATTTTTTCAGACGATTTTACCGACGGGATGACCGAGGGATTAAAACCGAGATCTCCGTACAGTGACGTGGCACTATCACCGGCGGACTATACTGACAAACACGTTCTGTTGGGGATTCCATCGGTAAAAGTCAATAAATACCCATGCTCTGACACTCTCTTCCTCTATTTCTCCTTCTTCTTCCCCATCCCACCTCTCCCCTCCCAAACTGTAGCCAACCACCCATCCCAACTCTCCCCCTCTTCTCAACACCAGCACTCAAGTTTCTTATACTTTTGTACATGGTCACAACATCCGTTCTTGTGGATTTTATCATTTTTTATAAGTAAATCTATCCTTTTTAGTTTTAACATTTAAATGTGAATTTTATTGGTTTTTTTAGTATATGTTTTTTTGTTAATGTATGTACTTGTTTGATTGTTATTTGTCAAAGAAACTTCTAGTATGAATGTATAATTTTATAGTTGTTATAGTTTGTTTTAGATTTTGTCAAATTATATTTGTTTGTAAATTGTTGAAACTTTTTTTGAATTACACCGAATTAGATGTGTTGGGATGAAATAAATAATAGCTTGTTTAACGGGTTCGTTTTAATTTTTATCAATTTTGTTGCGAAGTTGTGATTTCCGTAAATTTATATATGTATAAATTGTAAGGATGTTGATAATTGATAATTGATAATGAATATTTAACATAAGTGTTTTTTTAGTTTGTTGGATAATGTCGGGGCAAACCAATATTTTTGTTATGTTTATTTACGTAACATAGTTAATTAATATACGTTGTCGTCATAATTTTATAGAGGTTCGATAGAAGTCATGGATGATCATTCATGGATGTATCGGGACTCACCCCAAGGATTGCGGAAGATGGATTATTGTAATGGTGTTCAGGGTTTTATTAATTTCGCAACATCTATCCCGAGAAATTTTACTGATGGCGATATTAGGTGTCCATGTAGGAAGTATAAAATTTAAATTTTCTGCATCAAGATGTTGTAATAATGCATCTTTTAACCAAAGGGTTCATGGAGGATTACCTATGTTGGTATGCACACGGAGAACTATTTGTTACTCCTTATTCTTGTTGGCCGGTCATACTGACGATTTATAACTTGCCACCGGAGATGTGTATGAGGCTGGAGTTCATGTTTTTATCTATAGTCATACCAGGTCCGAGCAGTCCGGGGCAGAATATAGATGTTTGTCTTCAATCGTTGATTGATGAGTTGACGCAGTTGTGGTCTTCTGGAGCTTTGATTTATGGTATCTCGAGGAAATAGAATTTTGTTATGAGAGCGGCTTTGATGTGGACTATCAATGATTTCCCAGCTTATGGAATGGTTTCTGGTTGGAGCACGCATAAAAAACTAGCATGTACATACTGTATGAAGAACAACAAGGCATTCACGCTAACAAACAGGGGTAAAGCTTCTTTTTTTGACTGTTACCGTCGTTTTTTGCCACCGAATCACAGGTACAGAAAGAACAGAAAGGATTTCTTTGTTGGTAGAGTTGAAAAGGATGTTGCACCCCCACATCTTTCTGGTGAAGTATTGCATGATGTTGTGTCAGAGTACGGTGACATTGTGTTTGGTCTCCAATCAGATAAGCAGAAGTTTCCTAGTTTTGGTTTGACCTATAATTGGGTGAAGCGAAGTATCTTTTGGGAGCTTCCTTATTGGAAGACCAATATTCTCCGTTATAACCTAGACGTCATGCACATTGAAAAGAACGTGTTTGAGAACATTTTCAACACCGTCATGGATGTGAAGGGGAAGACAAAGGACAACATCAAAGCTAGATTGGATTTAGCTTTGTTCTGTAACCGTAAAAATATGGAGTTGGTTTGTGATGGGTCACAGGTCACAAAACCAAGAGTAAGCTTCGTGTTAGAGAAAAACACACAACTACTAGTCTACAAATGGCTTAAGAGTCTGCGTTTTCCCGATGGACATGCCTCGAACATATCAAGGCTGGTTAATACGGAGGAATGCAGATTTTATAGAATGAAGAGTCATGACTGCCATGTGTTTATGCAAACACTCATCCCATTAGATTTTCGTGATTTGTTGCCAAATGGGATATGGGATGCACTCACGGAGATCAGTCATTTCTTCAGAGATATATGCTCCAGCAAGTTGAATGTTGATCACATTGAAAGGCTTGAAACGAATATCGTCGAGACAATATGCAAACTTGAGATGATA
>Ga0307509_10004285_pt1 | contig 20768 bp, 20 predicted proteins | sample 10_EM_MG_FD_202245 | JGI IMG/M metagenome (GOLD analysis project Ga0307509, IMG submission 202245) | Populus trichocarpa ectomycorrhiza microbial communities from riparian zone in the Pacific Northwest, United States - 10_EM | ecosystem: Host-associated > Plants > Roots > Unclassified | place... | reverse complement strand
AGGGACTTCTTTCTACGAAGCTCAGCCTCATAGGCTAGCAGTAGTTCTTTTAACTTCTTGAATCCAGCGAGAGAATTCTGGTCTGGAAGTGCCGCTTTGGTTACCATAACCCATGTTGTCCACTCTGACGTCTCAGGTAGACCCTCCAAGATGTGAAAAATTAAATGCGCGTATGACGGGGATGCCCGCACATGACGAGCTTGTCTCTGAGTTCCTGAATGTGGTTGATATACTCGAGTACAGTACCCGATTCCTCAAGCGTGGATTCGTATAGCTCTCATTGCAAATGGTTCGAGTCGTAGCTAGTTGCCGTTTGATAATGGGCGTGCACATCGAGCCAGATACTTGAAGCTGTAGTCCACTCCATTTCGTGGTAGTAGCGAATCGCGATAGTGTCTGTCATTGCCATCCGAAGCGTACCGCTTGCCTTTTGCATCCGAAGGTCTTGCTTTTCGTACTTCTCCATATTTTTCTCGTACTCCGTGACAAGCTTGTCCTTGTCAGACTCCTCTTTCTCCGGCTTCTCCAGCAGCTCCTCGCGACCATTGACTAGGTTCCACAAGCCTTGTCGCTGGAGATAGTCTTTCATCCTCATCGCCTACAACCGATAATTGGTCCCATCCAGCTTCGCAAAGCTCATGCCGACCAACGATGATGAACCATCTTGTCCATTCATCTTTGCTCCTACTACTGACTGCGCTGCTACTCTGAGCTAGACAAGGAAGCGTACGTAGGACAACGTAGTGTGATCATAGGTGATACCGAAAAAATATTCACTGCCGAAAGATCAGGGGTGAAAAAACTTTTTCCTTTTGCTTGCGTGCGTGTAAAAACCTTTTCCTGTTAACGGCCAACAATCCCGATGGATTTGGCCGGGCTCATAACCTGATGGAGGTCGGGTTTCCGTGCAGGGAATATGCCATCGGACAAGCACCGCAAGGACACAGCTATGATCGGATCTGTCAGTACGAGAACGATCTGGGTCAGTCGCTGATAGGAAAACTGAGATGTGTTCGATATCCGATATATATAACAAGTGTGTTGCAAAGGAGTGTGATGACCATGAGTTGTTCTCGTACTGTGAAAGGAACACAGCTCAGACTAGCTACAGTTTGTGGTGGCCCGCACAGTGGGCTCCTACCACACAACACCAGTCACCGCCGCGCGGTCTGGTCAATAGCCCTGCTCACACCTACAAGTGTGCCCTAACTTAACATACCACGATGGGGTTACTCCATCACCTATCAGGCAGCCGGGAAAAAGCCTATATGGCCTATAGGTGGGCACGGCCAGACGAGGGTCAGGCTTAACAAGGCCTGCAGACTCGGGCCAGGCTACATTCGAGAGAACTTGGACTGGCCGGCCTGACCTGTTGGGAACACTGGCTATAGAACTGAAAATCTGTATATCCAGCTCATCATAATCTATTTTACCTAGCTTCACCATATCGAAACACCATACCTTACCATACCGGGTGTGGGGTAACAAGATACAGGAACGGACAACTTGGGCAGAGCGCAGGGGCATTGTATACTAAGGTGGGTACAACCCAACTTACATTACCCAACTCTACATACCAGCAGCGGGTGGATGATAACTACCGGTCTTCATAATCACTCTAAGAGGGACGGCCAACATCATATTAAGAATTTTGGAGGCTTATCAGGATCCTGTAGTATAGTGAGCATGTATTTGGTAAGTATTAGCAGTTCTCAACTATCTACAATGTAGTGTAGAAGTCTCTGGGATGATATATATGAGCTTGCCAAGTTTGTTTGCTGTGCATGATATCGTCGTACTAGGACTGAGTGAAGCCAGAATTATTGTAGTCATCCCGTAGTATTCATTCTCCAAGGCCTTAGTTTCTAGGATGTGGGTGTGATTTGGAGTTGAGATTTTATCTGAAAATGCTTTCGGCTGACAGGCTATTTCTTCTATTTATTCTACAATGCGTTAAAAGGAAGGGATACGATACAAAAAATCCACTCAAAACCAGACAATGCAATATCATGGAAAATGTTTCACCCTTCTTTCTTCACTCAGGCATACACCCTATTGTAACTAAATACTGAGACAAGTCTAAAACACCACGTGCCTAACAGAGACAAGGAAAGAAATATATCTCCCAGCCGAGATGGTAAATTCCCAGAGGCCTTGGTAACAGAGGCGAAAGACTGGCTTGGAGGTGTTATTCGTTTGTGATGTCTCAGTGTCGGTTATCTTTTGAAGGCTACCAGCTGAAGTCTACTAAATAAGAAAACCTTTCTACATGTATATTCTGATACCTCCATTGATGCTCTAGTGGGCCAATATGTTGGCGCTTCCGTTCTCCTCCATATATGTGCTTCCTGATATGTGCACTTTCTCACCGCTTCTAATGCTACCATGTTCTGCTGCTGGGATTGCCGTACCATGACTCAGATATCTTGAGGGTGTTCGGTAAAGGTGTTAGCTTCCTGACATATCTGTCAGTGGTAGTGTTTTACTTAGGCCTGTTTGGGAGACTAAGAACATGGCCCAAAAATAGAAATACATATTTTCCAACAGATCGAGCTTGTAGTTTTGAAAATGGGTCTCCTGTTCGACAATACACAAAGCCGTGGTTTCTACCAAAGTTTACAACTGTGAAAATAGCCTAGAATCAAGCTTTGAAACTTTATCTCAATAGGCAAGCCTCTAGCCAAACCCCTCGCCATGCCCATTTGCATTAGTGCATCTCTGTCCGCCAAGTTCGCCCAAAAGACTAACTTGAGGGGCCAGTACAATTTAAGGCACAATCCAATACGATTGGAATGATGGTGATATAGTGAACTCAGGAACTAATTTGCTAGATGCCTATCCAGCTAATGCAAATGCTACGGCTCCCAGCGACTTTTGTGTGGTTTCCTGCCCCGACGACTCTCAGGTTTACTGGAGCAAAATTTGTTTTTCTCTTAGTATGACTACTAGGAATCCTTTGCTTTGAATATGGTGTCCCGATATCCGACGGCAGCCGAGCAGGCCCTTGGCTTCTTAATCAAATATTGACCCAGTATTGGATAACCAGAATTTTTGAAGCTACAGAGTGATCATAATCTGTCACTCAGGGAGAAGCCAGAGCTAAATGTTGTAATATGCAATGCGAACTCGAACGAAGAAGTGATGATGGTAACAGAGTCAAGATAATAGATTACCGCGAACTACTAGGTTGAATGACAGGAACGATATAGACAAGCTATATATTGAGATGACGTGGTTCCACTTCCACCAAGTCTCCGTAACAAAGAACAAAGACATTGAAAGAAAACACATATAGGAACAAAAGAAATAATAAAGAAAGTATAAAGCAGTCCGGACTTGTACCAGGCTTGAGAACAAATATAACGACGTAGAAGAAGAATTTAAGAGGAGAAAGCAACCATATTTGGGAGGACCAAGAAATCATATACGAACCGTAAATGTTGAGAAATAGTCCCCTGAGTAAAGGTATGAGAGATTTGCTTGAGGCCTCATACTCACTATTGCGTATATGGGAACGTACGCGGAAGTGTGTATTCGCCATCATGGGTTGGGTCAACACAATATGTTATACCTATACCCTTCATGTTCCGCTTAGCTATCATAGCTAGAGAACATAATCAACAATCTTCCGCTGCACAACAAAATGTTCAATTCTTGATAGTAAACATTCAAATTGCGTGCATGTGGGTATCATACTGTTGCAGGCCCCATGCTCGCAGGGCAAATGATGTTGAAACTAAGAAACTTGTTCTTACCAGATTAGCGAGAGGTGTGGGCCCCTTTACTTTAGCCTAGGCGCAGGCAGCTGTCAGGGTGGCTAGTAACCATATTCCTTTAATAGTTTCACTACGAATATTCCTAATAGCCTATATGCGCATCTCCACCCAACCAGCCATAAGAGGCACCTGCCTCTAAGTCATCACCCCATTCCATCAAACCGCATTGAAAACGAAGTACAGAAATAGCAACTGAGGGAGAAAACTCCCCTCTTCCCCTAACTTAGCGGTCATATTATTCAAACGTGATATTTTCCACAGCTGATCTTACAGCATAGACAGAGTTTAGCTATGGTGTTTCCCCCCCCCCTCTCCCCTAGTCCATCCGTTTTCCGATCTCTCCGGTTGCCCAACTATTCCCGCAATCGCAGAGCCCAGTTTGGCCATCGGGCCCGCCCACCCCCCGCTTCGCCACTCAGGTACTGGGGATGAGTAACCGACCCACTAGCTGCTGCTAGAAGTGATGAGGTACCCCGTTCACGCCTAGATGGTAGAAGAAAGGAATCTCTCTCCGGGTCCCTCTGACTCCCCGAGTTTGTTGAGTTTGCCCCTGTGAGAAACTGTCGCTCTAAGGCGGAGTCAGGAGAACGGGGCGCAGTAGTCCAGCTGATGTGGGTACAGTGGCTAGTTGCACAGATGTAGCCAAGCCAGGAGGAGCCACAACTCCTTCTGGAAACGGGACCAGAGTTCTTTCGAGAACAGACGCTTCCAAGTGACGATTAGGAATGTCAGTAATAGTATTGCCCCAGTTACTGGGAGTGTGGCCGTCCAGAACTCTTTTCGGGACATAGGATGGTCGTTGAATTCCTTAATGTTATTCATGCCGTAATACTAATAGGGCTGATTATCAGAAAACACTCATATCGTAAGAGGCTGGTATCAAACCGAAGTACAAAAGCTGAGAGGGCCAAACATTGCCAACAGTCCAGCGAGACTAGCGTACTGGGCTGCCTGAATTGCTCGCCCCGCCCGTTCGGCCGAGTCCCTCTCCATAAAATCCCTTATCTGCTTCACCGCGCGAATTACTTCTAGGAGTGTTGACTCGGAGGGGGCTATTCTAGCGTTATCAGACTTTAGGAATCCAAAAAACTGCGGAGTCATTAGCATACTCCTTGTGAGTTTAGACATGTGAGCTATACAATTTCTTTCTTGACCTCCATATTTTCTACAAGTACCTTGATCTTCTCAATAGAACATTTCCTCTCTCGAACCACCTCGTCTATAGCCTCCAAGGTCTTTGGCCATATCTCCTCGGGGTTTTCCAGAGGGAGGAGGATTGGGGCAATATTCGTGTAGAAGGGAGTTTGTCGGAGGTGGTATTCTTTCCCGTAATCATTTGTTTCTGTTCGGTGGCTTGTCAAAAATAGACGTTGTAGGTTCAGGAGAAGGGCAATCTGTCGTTCAACCACACTGATAGCAGCAAGGAAACTTGCGGAAAGCCTGCTAAGGGAGGCGTGGAGGCCCTGGACCCTCCTCTGCTTTCTCTTTCGAACCTTACCCTGCCGGGCTAGCTCATAATTCTGATCCCATTCCAATTTTGCCCTCACTGTAAGACACATTTCTAGTGATTGCCTTAGGTTTGGGGGGTTATCAGCAGGCATTCTCTCCATCCCTTGATTGTCCTCGTAGATTTCTGCATCTGATATCATTTGGTCGATATCCTCCTCCTGATTGCCCTCACAAATTACTGGTTGATTCACTCGGCCAAAGGAGAGAATAGACTAACCAATTTCCACAAGGAGGCCTGTAGCTTCCCCAATGCCCATAGTTCGGAGTCCATACGATTGGCAATCATATGAATCATTGAACGAAAGGCGCTGATAAGCTCCTGAAAGCGGTGAAGCGGGACTTGATCTTTGACACTATCCTCCTTAGATCTGAATGTCGCCATAGTATCTTCAGAATTACTTAGCAACAATATTTAGGTAAACAGTAAGCGAGAGAGTATAGCTTACGGGTATCAAATATCATATAACGCGCCTGATGAACTAACGTCCCCATTATATCGTCGTGCCCCTCCCCACCCACCACAGCACTGTGGTCAGGAACATCGGCACCTAGGCGCTTGAAATCCAAGAGTCTAACACTTTCACTTTCCCGACTCAACGGAATACTGCTGCTAGATTTCCCGAAATACGGAAATGATACGAAAAGGGTAGACTGGTCTTCCGGTGAACCAGAACTGGGCAGCCCCAATGGTATTTTGGAAGGCACCCGTAATGATATACCGGTTCTAAAATTTTCATGACCAGGTAGTGCTAGAACCTTTTCTGAATGCGTGTCCCCGAAAGTAGTTGGATTTAAAACGTGGAGCCCTTCCGCCATCAAATTTAACAGATTGTTATCCTACTTCTAGTAAGTAATTGATTTAAAAATTGGGACTACTACCGGAGGACCAGGAAACTTACGTATGTATCATAACACTGGGGAAAGTCACTTGAAAAAACCACCTCAAATATTAGCATGTAGAGCGTAAATTCGACTCACATGGAATCCACCCAGTTCTACCCAGAGCGGCATTGCTCATAGTAAATATGGACAATGAGAAAGTAAAACCTTGGAAGGTAAACTTACATGATAACTAGCCGTTGCCCCCGTGAGTGTATTGGTCGAGGCTCATTAATAGGGTTGATTATTTTGTTAAATTGCCTGGATCTTACGAGCTCGGTCTTGGACACTTGAAAGAATATGTCATCATGTGCGCTAAAGTGCCCTGAGGAAGGACCGCCTTCCTCAGCTGGAGAATTTTCATCCGCACCACTCAGCGAATAGCCAAAAACCACGACATCGTCCTCCTTTCTGTCTTTTAGTTTTTCGCTCGTGAGGTTGTAGCTCGGACATAGGAAATCTTTCTCATCGTAAAACTCTTGTTGTTCACTAATAGTTTTCCAGCCATCACAGTGGTCAGGTGATTCTTGAACGAGAGTAGGAGGTAGCCCCTCAGATGAGTGAGTAGATACCGCTGGGGGTTCGAGGGTCGAGTGGGGGACTACCGGAGCAGCAGAATTCGTTCCTAGGTCGCCCATCTTGACTTAGTAACTCGGATTTTGAAGGAGAAGTAGAGATGGCTTCTTGCTAGCATGATGTCAGCCGTCGGTTGGGGGGAGTCTATTCTTATGTAGAACTTCCATCCTGTCCGGGCACCCCCAACCCCCGCGGCTCAAGTTGAATCCTTTGATAGCCTCGTGTGACCAACTGTTATGCACTGAGCAAAAGACGAAGGAACAACCTAATTCGGCTGGGGGGAGATCGCCACCTGGGACAACTGAATCGGAGCGTGAAGTTGATCTGCAGGGAAGCGCGTACAACCAAAACTAGGCGAACGACACAGGATGCCACACACCGTGGGGGCCTTTGTAGCAGGAGCTCATGGTCATTACTCGGACCAAAAGTTAAATCCTGGAGGCTTGTTAACAACCTCTGTACTCGTAATTTTCTGACATTTCTAAACACAACTGCTATTGCATACGGGCAAAAAATCGACCAGAGCATCAAGATTTTGGTGGCATTCAATAGCAGTCGTGTTTACAAACGTCAGAAAATTACGAGTAACAAAAGAATTTCTACAATGCTTTGGAGCGTCCTATTGGATTTGAGCTATTAGCGGTGGTGTTACCGTGAAGTGATTAGGGTGTGCAGGTGAGTCCATTTTTGGGGGTGGGAATTTCCAGGTGGGTTTGGAGAAAAAAAGAGCAAACGAATGACACAGTGTGACCTTATCCAATGCAGGTTACTAAAGGTTATAAGAAGCAGACCAGTATTTGGCTACTATCGGTACTGAAACGATAACTTCCGTCCGGGCAGATACTATCTTCCTGTGGGTGATACGAACCTAAGAGTAAACTGAAGAACAAACCGACGGACGAAAACACGGAAATGATATCACGATCTAGAAACCAAACAGTACCAAGGTGGGCAATCGCCGCTCACACACTGAGTAGAGTTAAAGAAACTAAAGACAATGAAAAAAACCCCAGTGGAGAAAAGAAAAAATCTCTACGGACCAAACACAAGGTCCGCGTTTTTTTGTTTTTCGTCCTTGTTCCTTCGTCCGTCCTCCCTTGTGTTCCTGTGACCGTTGCCTCCTCCACTTCCACCAAACCCTACGATCCTTGCCCTCTGTTACTAATCCCTGCCCCCTTGCTCCGCCCGTCTAACACCTAGCTATGTAAACTTTGTGCTATGAACGTAAAATACAGGAAACATTTTCGTAATATCGGTAGGCTTACTTCGAACCCCACAGTACTCTAGAGTTTGGAGTTTACAATAGTCGCCACTACCGGTATACCAAACGGGAGGGAAAACCAAATAGTAGTGTTACACTACTTATAATAATGCAAGAGGTCCAATTAAGCTCGGTCGGTGCTATTGCGCCTGCAAGGGTTGCAGATGAGCCTCGTCACACCCCCTCCTGCATGCGGTGTAGCTCCGGCAGTCATTCTCTGTCTTAGCCGCCGAGAATCAAAAATTATTCGGCCACGATATCCATTACAACTGCCGTCGTCTTGCCGGCCCTACTTGCTGTCGGTGCCCTAAAGCTTTAACTTTAGTGTCGATTGGACACCTCGGTTGGGCTTCTGTCGGGTTTCGCTTTCGGCTGTGTTACTACCCGCCCACCGCTTAAAGATGTGTCTAAGTGGGGATACTTTTTTTCTCCCCATTCGTTCATCTTTAGCGTAGTGGAAGGGACAACGGGCAAGACATTAGGGAACCCAGCAGCAAATCTCAGACTCTGTAGGCCAGTTCGTCCCCCCCCCCTGCCCCTCCGGTTCGCTGTTTCTTCCACCATGCCACATGTGTAGGTGCCAGGAGTATTTGTACGAGTACCGGCACTAGACTCCTACACTATAGAGGGAACTGCCGGAAAGGTTGTGTGAGATAGCTTTACCATAAGAACTCGAATAATTGAACCTCGCGCTAAGATATCCAAAATCCCTTCTTGAATTAGGGGACGAAACCACAAAAAAGAAACTAAAACCGCGCCTGACCTTCCCAGCGGAGCCAACTCTAACTTCCTAGCGTGAAGCACTTGTGTGTTCCGCTCAGTGTGCAGGTGCCGGTACAGGAAATGTCCCGGGGAGTGTTTCCTTTAACCTCGTTAAAAGTTTTATCTGATTATCATTATAGACCGCGAATATAAGTTAGTCTCCACGACGGAACTGGGAGGGTGACGAACGAGGATCAATTACCAGTAATGCTTTGCAGCTCTAACCTTGACTATCCACTCGAATATTGAGCACATTTCCGCCCATTTGCCCGTGTTCGTCGCCAGACCAGTTTCGTTGCTGCGGCCAAGATTTCAGATGGCATATTCAGCCGCTTTCGTGCGAAGTGCACTAAAAACTTGGGGCAATTATATGGGGTGTAGCGAACCCCCAATACTACCGTATAATCTCGTGAAATCCTATCTCCGAGCTGTGACGAATATCCCTATAAATCGCGACATCAGCCCACGATAGGTTTAGTTTGTCAAGCTAACGAGATCCAACAAGACAGAATGACTCAGGTTATACCGTGTCAGGAAAGCACTAATCCTTCTTGGGGACTTTTGACTGAGAATCCGGAGATTAGGATTTCACGAGATTTTACGGGACTCAAGTACAGTCCAAGTGCCACGGGGAATGTTTTCGTACAAGACAGGGGTGGTTTCCTACCTAAATGATCCCTGTCTTGTACGAAAACATCCCCCATAGCACTTGTGCAGTACTTGTACCACGACAATGGTGCTGGGCTTATCTAGATTCTCTCTCACTTCAACCTTCCCTAACTGGGTTAATTTTATCCCTTAGGGATCGATTTTCGTAGCCCTAGGCGGTTACACCGCCTACCCGATCTGCCTTCTCCTTAAGATTGCCGATCAAGCTACCCCCTCTTTTCTTTTCTTCGGCCACCGCGAGGGTCGCCTTTGATAGTTTCTCACTCTTGGATACCGGTCCCCTTCCTCCCGGGGGCCCCTTTAGGGTCATGAGCTTCAGCTCCGTCCCCACTTTTTTTCCTCTATCACACATTAGTGTAAGGAGAATTTCACCCCGCAGACGTCTCTTTCCTGTGGTGGGGGATCGCGGGGTGGCTTATTTTAGGTGTTCTGCCTCTGGTTATGGCAGCTGGTGTGGCTGGATAGTCTCTGCGTGTGTCGACATTAGCCCTGCCAATACTCCCACTGCATTACCGGTAGGCGACCCCAAGCAACGCTTGAAGGGGGCGGCACCTTGGAGAGCGCCCAGCAGTCCAGCCAAGGATTTATCGCATGTGGTGAGAAATATATTCGGGAAAAAGAGCTTCAACTTTATTCGTTAGACTCCAAAACCTGGTGGCTCTTATTTCTATCCTTTACTATGCCGTCATACCTCGGTATTTTTATATTTTGTTATACCACTTTATTTTTTTCGGCTACCTCCCATGCGCTGCTCCATCCTTGACATATTATCTGGCTCTTTTTGTGGGGCTGCTGGCGGAGATTCTTTGAGCTTATAATCAACTCATTGAGTATCTATTCCTCCCCCATATCTCGCTAATAGCTGAACCAAGTCTCGCAGCAATTTTTCCCCAGTTTCCTATCTCCTGAATACACTCCCGGAATTACTTGAACCATAACTTGCTTTGCCCTTGGCATGCCCACCTGTAGTCCCCGGTTTCAAAAGAAGTAGCTCGATATTCATATTTCAGCTAAACAGGGCCTTGTTTTCTTTTTATCTAATCTTGGTCTAGTATTGGATAATCAAGTGAATAATCTGATCATTACCTATCACTCGCAGTGAAGAAACACCTGAATGTTAAAAATGACATGGATGCGGATATTGTCGCCCGGGCCGTAGGTTACATGATACCCGAACTGAGCCGCCTGTTCTTACTGGAGTTCCTAGCAATGCAAACATCTTTGCCTTATCGCCCGCCCACAAAGCTGTCAGGGCGGCTGGCACTAATGTTCTCTTAATCCTGTCGCTATGATCCAAAAGTATATTCTTGATAACATTCTCGATATCATAAATGCCTATCTTTATCCAGCTGATAACAAAAGGCATAACTCTCTAGGTCATAACCACATCTCATCAAACAGCACTAAAATTAAAGTATGATACAAGTGGTTCGTGTTGCGGGGGATAAATTGCTTAACGGTCGAACGGTCGAACTAGACCAGGGCTCGGACTAGGCGGGTAGGGAAAATCGAAAACTTCATTCGCTCGTCATCACCCAACAAAACTAACTAGCCAAACATAAGTCTAAGAATAATAATAAAATCTCAATCGTTCTATCTTCTGCCACATCTATTGATCTCTCCTTCATGTATAATCCCATTTGTCTGCGTGCCTCTGTACTATGAATAAAGGAAAGACATAACCAGAAACCCTTCCATCAATCCCTCCGTCTAGAACAAATAACCACTAAAACTATTATCCCGTCTTGTTCCTCATCTCTCCGCTTTCTTTATTTCAGACAACTATCCGCTTCCATCAACTCTGATAGTTCGAAGAAACAAAACTCTCATTCCCCTATCCACTGTACCTTTCAACTATAACATTTCAACTACTACCTATACGTCAGACAGGACTTGGTGATTAGGTGTCTTGTCCAACTCCCAGCTTCCTCTGCCCCTCCATTTTGGGATGGCGATGGTTCCGACTGCCTTTTTGATGGCGGAAGAGAGTTTGGTAACCGGGCCCTCGGTGGTGTTCGCGATACTGGACTCTCTGAGTGCATTGGGGGTTACGCTACTGTCCCCTGCAGCGACCACGGATGTTGAATTCCTGGGGGGCCTATATTTTCGCCACTGGTTCTTGAGATCGTCCATGGTTTTCTTGGTGAATTCCTTCAATTTCTTTTTGGGATCCCCTCTGAATTCAACAATTCCCGGGCGTTCCCAAGTGATAATTACTATTGTTAGTAGTACTAGGGCAGCACATACGGGGCCTGTGGTGCGCCAGAAATCTCGTTGAGATATAGGATTCTTGTTGAATTCCTTTATGTTGTTCATGCCGAAATACTGATATAGCTTCTCGTTAGAAAATAATCATATTGTGGACGGGAGGCAATATACAGAAGTACAAAAGCTGAGGGAAAGAAGCGCTGTAGTCATGACTGTTAAGCCATCTAACGTCTGCATTTGCTGGGTTTGATAGACTCGGTTATCGATCACGGAAGTAGTATTCCCGCAGTTCATTCTCCCACCAATTGCTCGAAACGCCCCGGAAGAGGACTTGTTACCTTGAGTAGATCTCAAGAATACGGAAAGCTGTCGAGTCGTTAGCATTCTTGTTGTGACTTGGGATATGAGTTATACAATTTTTCTCTTGACACCCATATTTTCTATCAACCCCTTGATCTTCTTAATGAAAGATTTCCTTTCTCCAACTACCTCGTCAATAGTGCCCAGGATATTCGGCCATCCCCGCTCGGGATATTCCGAGAGGATAGGGGTCAAAACAATATCCTTAAAGAAGGGATTCTCCCGGAGCAGGTATTCCTTCTCTCCGTCTTTAGTTTTTGTTTGGTAGCTTGTTGAAAATACTCTATGTAGATCCTGGAGTAAGACCACCTGTCTTTCAGTCACACTGATTGTAGCGAACGAAATTGCCGAAAGACTGTTAAGGGAGTTAAGGAGGCTTGGGACTCTCTCCATCCCCACACCAGCCCCCTCTCTTTGCTCATCAAACATTGCTTGATCGATACCTGCTTCCTGATTTTGCTCAAAAATCAATACAACACCTACCCAGCCAAAGACGAGGACAGACTAACCAGTCCGCACCAGAAGGCTCGAAGTTTCCCCAATGCCCATAGTTCCGAGTCCATACGATTGGCAATCATATGAATCATCGCACGAAGGGCGCAAATACGCTCCTGAAACCGGTGAAGTGGGGCTTGATCTTTGGCACTGTCTTCCATAGATCTGAATGTCGCCATAGTGTCTTCAGAAATTCCTTAGTGAAAGTACTTAGGTCAATAGTAGAAAAAAAAGTATAGCTTACAGTTATCATATACTATATATCGTGCCTGATGCACCAATATCTCTCCCTCCTCAACTGGGACACTCCCTCTACCATGTTTCTCCTCACTCACTACGGCCCCTCCTTCAGGAGTACCAACTCTCAGGGATTTGAAATCTAAGAGATTAACGCTCTCGCTCTCAGGACCTAATGTGGTGTTCTTCTCGCTAGGCCGCCCTAAGTATGGAAAGGATACTAGAAAGATGAATCTACCCTGCGATGAACTCGACTTGGATGAATTCGACGGTTTTGTGAAAGGTGCCCGAAATGAGATACCAGTTCTAAAACGCCCACGACCAGGTAATTCATAAAAATAGGCTATGATGGGTAGAGAGTCTTGCGGTCCTTATTCCTTCTGTGCTGCCAGCAGCGTCCTATATATACACAAAACTCTCATACAGGAAACTTCTTCTCCACCGTTCAAGTCCACTCTTCCATCATCGTCTCTTGCCTTCCAAACTGCGCCCTCAACTGTCCACCACATTTCCTCCTTCAATCCCTTCGCCCGTTTCAACTACTTACAGACCTTTCCTGATTGCTCCTTCCCAAACTTTCCTCATACCTTTGCCTGTTTTACTATCATCAAAGTGTGACACTCGTTCGTTGCATCCTCTAGCTAACACTAGTTCCAAACCTTTCGTACCCCTAGTCTGATTCATAAATCCTCTCAAAACATCTCCGCTGCACCTAACCATTCGTCCTTACATGCCATCGCTTCAACGTCCATACTTCCAAACACTTTCCAAACACAAAATATCCTGATCCAAACCTTCCGTGTAGTACAACTGTCGTAGATATGGAACCTTCGTGAATATTCTAACAGTAATCCCTGAGCTCTTTGTAAATATGCATCCATGAAAGCAGATTCACCATCCCTTGGAAAGCCGAGCTTTTCCCCTATCCAACCTAGGAGACTACTATCCTATTTCTAGTAAGCAATTTGTATGAAAAAACAGCTAGGCTCCACAGAAACTTACGTATGTATAATAACATTGGGGAAAATCTCTGAAAACACCCCCCTTTAATATTAGCCAATAGCTTAGAGGATAAATTGGACTCTCATAGGAGCCAACACGGCCGGCATTACCCATAGAACAAATGGCAAAAGGAAAGTTGATTCTCGGGGGCAAACTCACATGATACGCAGCCGTGCACCTCTTGGAGGTATTAACCGAGGCTCTTTGGTGGGGTTAATTATGTCGTCAAATTCCCTAGACTTTGTGAGCTTCTTGGGGATCCAAAGAAATACATCATCGTCGGTGCTAAAGCGTTCTGAGGGTGCGCCTCCCCCCTCAACCGTAGGATTTCCGTCTACCCCGCTGAGGATTCCTAGGACTAACGAACAGTCAAAAATCACGACCTCGTCCCTTCCTCTGTTTTGTAGTTTTGGGATAGCGAGGTTGTAGCCTGGGCGCAATGAATCTTGCTCATCGTAAAAGCCACGCTGTTCACTGATAGTTTCCCAGCCAGAGGAGCGGGTCGACGATACTTGAGGCAGCTTAGGGGGCAGCGGTGACGGGGGAGATAATCCGTGACTGGGTCGCCCCAAAGGTCCGAGAGTCGATCGAAGGTCTAACGGAGCAGCAGAGATCTTGCTTAGGTCATCCATCTTGAGTTACAGTAGTAGCACGGAGTTTGAGGGCGGAATATAAACAGGTTCCTAGTTTGCCAGATTATACGGTATGCGGGCCATTCGAGTTTGTAGTAACCACTCGAAGAAATTAAAACTAGCTACGGAGAAGCTAAAATCTCTAAAGTTTCTTTTTCCCTCTTGTTATTAACTCTTCTGTGTGCTTTCTTTAGATTAGGACAGTAATGTCTTAGAACTTGCCTCTCTCGGCCGGTATGTCCGCCAAGAGGATACTATCAAGGAAATTACGGTAAAGATTTGGCCCGAATGTTTACTGAGGGGTCCCCTGGGGGAATACAAAATAGTTACTCGAAGAGGCTGGAATAAGGGTCAGGCGCCCTCAGGGTTGTGCTGCCAACCAAGACGAGAGGTGCTCAACTCACAGTGCCGACATCCACCAATTCTTTACTTGTGGGTTGAGTATTTGGGACTTGTCACAAAACTGGATAAGTGCAGGTACTGTTTTTTCCCCCTTTCAGCTAGCATCTAATAATCTCGAACCATACTATCTCTTCTAGGTCGGGGGAATTGGCAAGTTTTCCGTTGTCTGATTAGTCTAGATTTTTTTATTTTTATGACTCCTTTCTGTATTCCTGTTGATAGTGTCAGAATCTTGCGATGTGGGAATACTCAAGTCCGTAGACGATACATTCGGGGCATTGCCAGCACACTGGCATCCAGTCAATAATCGGCCCATGTGATATGTCGTTGGAGTTGCCTCCTCCAGCAAGGTTTGGAGCTTTTTTGTTTTTGTCCCTCGGAAGGGCTAAGCAGCTCACCGTTTGCGGTGTTTTTCTTTCGCCCCTTTCCCAGTGTAGGAAATTTCCGGCGGCATGCCACTTGAGATTATTATTGAAGTTTTTTTACGGTATGGGTATTCAGGGGGCGTCACGTCCCGCTTAGTGTGTAGGTGCGTATCCCGGGAGTGTTTGCCCTAACCTCATTAAAAGTTCTACCGGTATCTCTGTCCGTAGACAAAATTAACCTCTCATTAAAGATCGATGGCAAGGCAACCTTCATCATCACCACACATTTTCAACACCACCCATTTGTGGGAAAAAGTGGTGTTCACACTGGCCGTTCGGCAACTACAGCCTCCGACCAACTTTTGCCCTCTAAGATTGAGTGGCTGCACCTATACCTATGAAACTTATTACAATAAAAATGTTTGCATACTCTCCGGAGTGGTTAACTCTCGTCCTCTACCGTTTTCAGAGGCATTATGTCGCTGAGGAGTAGTGGGTTGGGAAAGCGGGGGTGTTAATTTGATTCGCTGTGTGCCAAGCCAGAGGCATGAACTCCACTTTTTCCCACGACTGCGCCTAAAGAAGTTCCTCTAGATTAAATATCAATTTCTACTATGTATTCTACCATGTATTTACATGTTTGTTCTCTCTCTTTTTGGTTCCCATGATAGTGGGGTTGGTGGGGGCGCTGTTGTTGTGTCCGCAGTTTTTCCTGTTCGTTGATGAGTGGCTAAATTGGTCCAGGCACAATATAATAATTTGCGTTTTCCTCGCTCGGAGGTCGGAATAAGGTGTGGGTCAGGATATTCATAAAGTTACCCTCCTCGCTTAGTCGATCCCTGGATAAACGAGAAGAGTCTCGAAAAAGAAACCCTGTTGTGGGCGGTTGTGGGGATCCTAGTCAAAGGAGCCCATGTATTTCGCCACACCTACTTTAGACCTCTTAGGGCCCGTTTACCTATAGACGGCCGTCTAGCAACTAGAGGTAGTGCCGACGGCCGGAGAAAGTCAGTTATGTAAACGGGCTTTCAGTTATATACTAGACAGTATATTAGCTGGGTGTGCGACAATTCTGTTTTCTTTACCTACATTCAACTGTCTGTCTCTTTCTAAAAATTAAATTTGTAATCGTGGTTGTACTAGACGGTGGCGTCTCCAGCGTTATCTGGCAAGCAGCGCGAAAGTGTTTGACAAATTTCCCACGGTCCTAGATTCTTGTAGCTAGATGGTCAAAAAGTTCCGTTGCCTACTCTAGCTAAACGCTATCTACTCTGGCGCACACTCCCCCACTGTCAAGCCCTGCTTAACAGTGGGCATCGTTTTAGGCTTTTAGACGGACGTCTATAGGTAAACGGGCCCTTAGTGTGAAAAAAAGCCTTATCAAATTATGTATTTCGGTACCGGTACTGTCGGAGGTTCTCTCACTCCCGGCGTTCTTTTGGTGGGAAATAGGAACTTCCGAAGGGAGGCAAATTCGGTTCACTTATCACGATTCCACAGCAGGGGCCAAATGAGATAAGAATCAAAGAAAAACAATAATAAAGACCGATGGAAAAAGGGGGTGCGGCTGATAATGCTCTCTCGCTACCCTCTTTCCTCCTTAAATAAGAGTTTATCTGGCGCACACAACTACTGACTTCAACCGCATCCAAACATATAACTTTACGATGTTTACTCGGTTGCTACGCAACTTTCCCTGAGTCCATCAAGAGCCCTGACAGTACCCTACTGCATTCACCACCTCGGGACTCGCCCCCTCTTTTTCCTCTGCGGTCGAGAGGGCCGCCTCGTGGAGTTTCGAACCCTCGGCCACTGGGTCTGGTTCTTTTACCGGCCCACTTGTACCTAAGATCGGCTCCATCCCCACCTTTCAGCCCCCATCACATAGTGGCATTGTGGGTTAGCCTTTTAGAGTGGCCATATTCTCTCCACATGGCACCGCACAAGGCGCAGCAGATGTTATGGAACGCTTAAGTTATTTGAGGTCAACGGGCCAAGCATATCCCCGCCTACTCTCGTTATCGAGGGGCGCCCAATGAACACAAACACCCTGCCTCGCAGCTAAGTGCTGCCCTCAGGGAGGTCACCCAAAACCGGAAAACATAACGCTTGTCCCTGTAGAGAATCCTATGGGATCATCAAAAAGGGTTTTCTTGTTTTTAATGGCCCCCACCGAGTACTGTACTGTACTTTTTACTAAAAATGTGTAAAGGTGTTTCCTACAATTACCACTGATCCAAAATAGCAAACAAGCCAAAATGAGCTCTAGTAGGAGTTACCAGTTTTGGACTATTTTCACAATCTGGCAAGGAGAATGCCCGGAAGGGTGAAGGTTGCCGTTGATGCTAAAGGGTTGTGTGTAATGCCTAAGGGCCTGTTTGGTTACAACGGTTCCGTTGGGCGACCGCTTCTGCTGTGAAAATGACCTTCTCTCCGTTTTGAAATGGAACGAAAAGGGTCGTTTGCGTGGGAGAACGGAGCGGCACCCCCGCAGCCAAACAAGCTCTTACATGTCGGTGGGCCAATAGTTGTGTTTTTTTCTGATAGGAAAATACTATTGGTTTTCTATCGGGAGCGCCCGGGACTGATTGGTATAGAATAGATTTCTTGACTTTTGATCTGAGGTTATTGATCGAGCTCCCTTTCGCCCTGCCCGAGGTTTCGGTACCCCACATTGGTAGTCCGGCGGGGCTTGTTTTTCACGGGACGAGGTCAGAATAAGGTTGAATCCGGATGTTTCACAAAGTAACCCCGCTCGGTTAGACGATTCCTTTAAATAAACGACGGAGGTCTCTAAAATGACGCCCTACTGTGAAACATTTGTGAAAATCCTACCCTCCTGAGCCACCCTCCACTTAAAGGAGCTGCATACTGTAAGATGCTTTGCCACACTTTCTTTAACCTCTCAGCGTGAAAAACGAAGTTATCCTGTACCCTAGCCCATCCACCACCCCCCCCCCGGACTAGCCACTCTTTTTTTCCGGCCGCGAGGAGTGTTTCTTGAGGCCCACCCTCGGCCGCTAGTTCTAGTTCTTTTACGGACCTGTTTAGAATAGTGGGCTTCGGCTCCATCCCCACTTTTTAACCTCTGACCTTGTGGAGTGCCCAAGTTTTCTCCTAGTGGAAGGCGCGGCAAGAAATTATGGAACAGTTATTTGAGGTTTAACGGGCCAGCATATTTTTACCTGTTATCGAGGGACACTGAGCGCCGCAACCAAGTACTGCCAGTGCAGTACTGTGCCACACCCCAGTTGAAAATCAGTAAAAGCTTTCCCTGCGATCACAACAGATCAAAAATCCCAACCCAAAGTGAGCACTGCTGGGTGTTACCTGATACGGACAATTTTCACAACCTGGGAAGGAGCGCGCTCCGGAGGATTAAGGCTGCTATTAATGCCGAATGATAGTATACCGTAAAATCTCGAATAATTGTCCTCATGTGCTATGTCGTTGGAGTTGCCACCTCTGGTATGGTCTGGTGTTTTTTTGTTTTTTTATGTCTCTCAGAGGGGCTGAGCAGCTCCTTTTTCGCTGCGATTTTCGCCCCTTTTCCGAGGTAGGGAATTCTCGACGACATAGCACATGAAGACAATTATTCGAGATTTTACGGTACAAGATCTTAAGTTTATTTTATCCTTTGTTGGCGTTGTTGGGGTCGTCGTAATTATTACTATAGAGTATTTGGTTCCGAGGCGTGCAGTGAGTAGGCACATAGGAGCGGATTGTTGCGTTCACATCTTATACCGCTAGGAATACAATATTGGTTCTTTGTTTTGTTGATATCGCAGCTATACCGATCGGGCATTGAGTATCGGGTGTTTGGTTCCGTGACGCTTCTTCATGCCCTACCGTATCAACTTGAATAAGTGAACAGTGTGCTATGTAGTCAAGAATTCCCTACTTCGAAAAAAGGGCGAAAAAGCAAAGCAAAAAAGGGGGGTGAGAAAAAAATAAAAAATAAACACAGACCATGCCAGAGGGGGCAACTCCAACTACATAACACACTGTTCTCTTATTCAAGTTAATACGGTATATCCTTAGGAACACAGTAGCGAACCTAGGATATAGACTTTAGGGGCAATGGATGGTCATGAGATATAAAATGGTTCTAGATTATAGAGCCGCCAGAGGTTAGGATTACCAGCTTATTGTGCTTCTTTACAGTTGGTTAAATTTCCAGAGTTTTGGGAGTTATTAGTTATGCGGAGATATGTATCTCTTGGCCTATCCTTAGCTAGCAGATTGATGGAGCAACCATCTAACCCACCACCCTTCCATGTTCTTTTGCAAATATAGCCTACTGTGGTTCCAATCTCTCCCCTTCATTTTTTAGTTCTTTCTCTAGGTTCCAGCATGTCCTTTGTGTGATCACCGGTAGTCCTGGTTTTGAAAACAGTTGTTTGATAAACTGACCACAGCAGTAATCCCAAGCGGCCAGTCCATCCGGATTTTCGTACGGCCGGACTGTGGGAATGTGGGAAAGCAGTTTTCCGGGGCCGGAGCCGGGCCACTTGTAGGCTTCAGGTTACGAATGATCGCGTGTTTCAAACCTTACCCAAATACACAGAGGGCCATTCTGGTGTATTAGGGTCAGGTGTGAAACACTCTATCATTCATAACTCTCTGTTGACATTGCGTGCACTAGATGTTCTCATGTCGGGGAGGATATCTTGATCTCAATCCTATCTCCGCACTTATGGGGAAATGAGGATCCGCCAATTTTCCAAAACCAAAGAAATCCATTGTGATGTTGACTAGCTAGATCAAGGAAGGAAAAGTGCAGAGAAATCCATGAAAAATTAACTCCAGAAGTGAAGCATCCAAGCATTATGTGCGTCTTGTTCGCCAAAAGATGTGTTCCACCGCCGGAGGCTTTGGTCAGAGTTTCGCTGCCCTTGCCGCTGGAGATCGTTGTCACCGATATATCCCAGGGTGGCAATGAAGGCCCCAGGGGTTCGGGTGGGGGCAGAGGGTGGGGAATAAAGAACGCGAGTGGTAGGAAGTAGGAAGCTTGGTTTGGAGGAAGTGGATGGTCGTATATGTACCGGGGGTCCACGGACTCCTCATGTGTGACCTATGGCCGCGCTATGGCCGGGCAACAGGCTATACCTTATTCCACCAACCGCCGAGGTACGGCTCCCTCCTCCGCCGGGGTTTCAGATGCTTTGCCTAATCGGCAATGGGTTGTTCCGACCCGTCATTATATACACAAATCAGAAAAAAGATACAAATTTGGTGAAGACGAGTCTAGAGAAAACATCCCAGCTAAAACTCCACCAGAAGTGGTTGAAGAGCCATTGACAGAATTTTTCAAAGGGATCAGAGGTAGGATTGTGGTCATATAGTGTGGATATGAAAATTGTGGTTGTTGATTAGTTCGTGACATTCTTGTATCCTAAGCGAAATCTATACCCGTAATATCCTGACGTCTGCGAACACAACTACTACCGCATGTTGAAACCGGGGGATGAAACTGTGTCCTCACCGTACGGGTGAGGTGTTCTCATAGGTGTTAGAGATGTCGTAATGGATGTCGTAAGGTTAACTGCCTTCGCAGTCACCTTAGCAGTCACTTTAGCAGTTACCTGTGTGGGGTTGGCAGTCGTGTGTTTTCTTATATATAGCCTCCGTCCTG
>Ga0307509_10004284_pt1 | contig 20771 bp, 17 predicted proteins | sample 10_EM_MG_FD_202245 | JGI IMG/M metagenome (GOLD analysis project Ga0307509, IMG submission 202245) | Populus trichocarpa ectomycorrhiza microbial communities from riparian zone in the Pacific Northwest, United States - 10_EM | ecosystem: Host-associated > Plants > Roots > Unclassified | place... | reverse complement strand
CGGTTAACGACAAGGGCTCAGTGTCACTGCTCGGTACCGACCTTCACACCCCCGCCTCCGCTTATACTCCTTATTTCGCTCCCCTTACCTCGAGGTTGAACAAGGCCTTTCCGGTAGGCAACTCCCCCTGGGATCTCTTCAAACCCGCTCCAAACGAAACACAGCTTTTGATCCACTCCGTCCCCATCGCATTCCTCCCCTCAGACGATGCCCAACTCTTCCCCTCTCTTCACGAGTCCATCCGCAATGCCAGGGGAGTCTCCATTCTCTCAGCGCGTTACCTTAACCCCAACCCAGAATCTCGCGATCAAAAGTCGGCAACCTCCGTGGTTGTTACAGTGGCCCCGCCCGATGCTTTCGCCATCCTCCCCTCCATCAACCTCTTCTCCCGTAACCGGAGAGTGGAGCAGATGTTCTCCGCCTCTAAAAACTCCCAGTGCAAGAAATGCTGGAAGTTCGGCCATATCCCTACCCGCTGCCCCAGCACACTGCCTGTTTGTCCCTTCTGCTCGCTTTCCCACAACAAAGCGGAGCATCGCTGCCCTAACCCTTCCTGCCCTAAGGGTGGCAATCTCCGACCTGTCCTCGCCTGCTGTCCATCCTCGGTGGCATGCTGTCCTAACTGCCAAGAAGAGCACTCTGCGCGCAGCAGGGATTGCCCCTCCCGCCCAAAAACCACCCCAGAGGCACCAGAGTTGCGATCGCGACAGACGCAGGACAGCATGGATCTCGCTGAAGACCAGGCTGGCCCTTCGACAGTCCTTCCCCCAGCACCAAGTGCCGCTCCCCGAACCCCGAGTGCCCCTGTACTCCCCCGCGTTGCTCCTCCACCTAGGCAGAGAGCCCAACGCACCATTACCGTCACCGACCTCACCCCCAGAGAGAGCGGTGATGAATCCCTAGACTCCGACTCCACAGAGGGCTCTGCCCGATAATGGAGAACTTTTTCACTCATTACACCGACAGCAGTGCTGTCTTCCCGTCCTTTCCAATCGTTCAACATAACTGCCTTGGGAGCTGGGATGTTTTTCTCTCACTTTTTCACAGCTTTACCATGCTGCCTCACCCTCCTTTACTAGTTGCTATTCAAGACCCCCCCTCCAGACGCTCAGTTCTACCGACCTTCCCGGGATTCATGTCCTTCGCCCCCCCCCCTCCTGGCCGCCCACGGGTTGCCATTTATGTCTCTCGCACCTTGAACCAGCACATGTCTTGCTCCACTGTTTTTCACGACTCCTCCGAGATGCTGTCAGTTGATGTTTTTTCTCCAGAAGGTCTCTTTGGCTCCCCCCATCGTTCCCTCAGGATTACCTCGGTATACCTTCTTCGCACAAATCGCCCTCCCTACCGCTCCATATTGCCGGAACGGGTTTTTTCATTCCTCTCGCACCCTCACCTGATTTTAGGTGATTTTAACCTCCACCATCCATTAGCGGATCCCGGCCGCTCCCTATCCGAAAGGGAATTTATCATCTCCACGCGCTATTTTGATGCCGCCTTTGACGTCCCGTACCACCTTCTCAACATCCCCGGGGTATACACTCGGTTCCCTTTTGACACTATTTCGCGGCCCTCTGTGTTGGACCTGGCCTTCGCGAATACCGCCCTCTCCACCCTGGTCTCCTCATGGTACACCCCTCTCCCCTCCACTGGTTCTGACCACGTTCCATGTGTGATAATACTGAAACCTCCCGCGATTATGCTGCCCCCCCCTACTCCATACTGGGCCCTTTTAGACCTAGGCGCAGTAGGAAAGGAACTGGAATCCTTCACCACATTACCCTCCCCGCCGAAACCCACGCCTAACTCCCTGAGTAGATGGTTCGACATCTCCTCTACCCGCCTCACCTCCCTCCTAACCTCCCACGCCCCGAGCAAGCGCCCATGCCCCCGCTCGAAGCCATGGTGGTCCCCTCGCCTATCGTCTCTAAGGAGGGAATATCACAGGTTTGCAAGGATATCCCGCCTCGACCTATCCCCCCTCAACTGGAGCAATGTGAAAAGCTCAAGAAGAACATACTTTAAGGCCATTGCCTCGGCCAAGAAAACACACTGGTCGGACTTCCTATCCTCGGCCACTCCGCGCTCCCTCTGGACGGCCAAGAGATTTGCATTCGGCCGCCCACCACAAAGGTTCCCGGACTTACCAGGGGCCTCCGATCCGGCCGAGGCAGCGGAAACACTCCTTGACCATTTCTTCCCCCCCAAACCCCCACCTCCCCCCCTCCTCCGCCTCACGCGTCATGAGGACTATACCCCCCTCACCTCCGAAGAGATATCCAGGGCCCTCTCTAAATCCTCGAACACCTCCGCCCCTGGACCAGACCACATCCCGTACTCTGTGTGGAAATCTGTACACCACATCAAGCCCTCCCTTCTTCCTTCCCTCCTGGACCCCCTGCTAGCACACGGTTTTCACCCTCCCTCCCTCAAAAAAGCACTTGGTATTGTCCTCGACAAGCCAGGTAAGCCCTCATACGACTCACCCTCCTCCTTTAGGGTTATTGTCCTCCTCCGTACGCTCTCAAAGATCCTTGAGAGGGTGGTAGCTTCCCGCCTTTCAGCCCAAGCAACGATTTGCTCCCTCATCCACCCCCTTCAATGTGGATCCCTCCCTGGAAGATCCACCGCCGATGCCGCCCTTGTCCTACAACACAACATTGAGTCCTTCCACCGCCTCCGATATAAAGTCTCCACTCTCTTCCTTGACGTGAAGGGAGGCTTTGACAATGTGGAGTCCTCCTCGCTCCTTTCTCTCCTTCACAGGAAGGGGGTCAGCCCGTACTTGGTCCAGTGGGTCGGCTCCTTCCTCAGGGACCGTACCTGTCGCCTGACATTCCAAGGGTCCCCTCGCTCCTTTGCCCCCGTCTCCGTCGGGGTCCCTCAGGGATCCCCCATCTCCCCTCTTCTGTTCGTCATATACGTCTCCTCCCTCCACCTGGAGATCCCCAGGTCTCTCATTATCTCCTATGTCGACGACTTTGCCGTGACAGTGGCCTCACCCTCCTACAGAACCAATGTTCGCCTCCTTCAGAAGTCCTTCTCGTCGCTCAAGAGAAAGGCCTCCCCGATCAACATCTCCTTCTCCGTACCGAAAACCGAACTGATCCACTGGAGTACCTCCAGGAGCAATAAGCCGCCGTGCTCCCTCCCGGTCCAGCTAGAGAGTCAGCTCTTCTATCCACAGTCCCGCCTGAAGTGGTTAGGCTTCATCTTCACCCCCGCCTTTGACCCAAGGTCTCACTTCTCCAGGAGGTACACACTTGCAAATGCCGCCCTGGCCACTATCTGTCACCTCTCCCCCCCCGGGATGGGCCTTCCACCCTACCTCTGTCTCTCACTGGCGCGGTCGCTCCTCGCTCCGATTCTTCTATATGGGTCCGCTGTCTGGAACCCTCCCCCGTCTATCATGGGCCCCATGGCTGTTTTTTGGCATCGGGTCTGTAGGTGGATAACTAACTGCTTCTCCTCAACCAACATAACGTGCTTGCACAGGGAAGCCTGTCTTCCCCCGCTACCTGTACTGGTACGCCACCAACGCCGCCTTGCGGGCCTAAGGCTCATCTGCTCCCCCCCGGAGATAAACCCTGCCACGGCACGCCTCCCTAAGTCCGTCCCCACCTTCTCGCCCCACCGTGCCGTTTCGATAGCGCGTGGGAAAATTACCTCCCTGCCCTACCTCTTCTTCAACCTCGACTGGCGTTCCTCCCCGGACAAGACCAAGAACCCAAGGTACCGACACAACGCCATCACAGCTTTGGCTAACTCGGCCACCCCCCTCATACATGACATCTCGATACTGCCGCCCATCTCCCTCCACTTAACAGAATACCTGCCCCCAGTCCCGGGGGTTGTCCCCTCCTACACTCGCCTCAAGCTAAGGGCTAAACAACACCTCCTTTCTGACTGGTCTGACTCCCCAGCCCCGCCATACTACCCCTTTCCGCCCTCGACACGCCCCTATCCCTTCATGGGCTTAGGCAAGTTCGTTGAAGGCAGGATACACCAGATGCGTTCTGGGAAAAGCTACCTCGCGGCTCACCCCTCTTGGGACAATCCTAATGCCGACACCTCCTGCCCTTTGTGCTCCGAGGCCCCGCAGACCTTCGAACTTGCCATCCTCTCATGCCCCTCCTCCGCCCGCCAGAGATCCCGCCTCCTCCGAGGGGTCTCAGACCTGGCTCCTGAGGCCCTGATCTGGTCCGACCAACAGCTGCTTATTGCTCTGGCTGAGTTCATTCGCACCACCGCCACTGGTTTCCCCCCTGGGATGCCCCCGCTTGCCCCCTCCCTCCACACCCCTCCTCCGAACCCCCTTCACCAAGCTTCTTCCCTACCCGCCCCTGGCCCTCGAGACTAGTTTAGCGGTTTTTACTTTCCTTGATTTTTAGCTACGGCTGCTGTGCGACACTTATTGGTCGCGTTGGGGGAACTGGTTATGTTTGTTTCATTTGTTGATTGTTAGTTGGATTTTCGCTTTTGTTTTGGCCATATTGTTAAAGATGCATGTCATTTCTTGTACCGTAGAAACAATGAACATATGATTTAAAAAAAAAAGAAAAAAAGAAAAAAAGAAAAAAAACGGTCACAGTAGTTAGCACGCTTCCGCTCCCCTCTTTCCCCCCCCCTACATTTCTCAACACCACGTCGTTCTGCGTACGATCTCCTTTCCCATACATTTCGTCCTCATTGTTGGGCCTCGCGTCCCCACCCTCACCCCCAGACATAGCCTCCCACCAGGGCGGCCCCTCGAGAATCGGCACTCCTGTCCCTCTCTCTCCCCTCCCACCCACTGGGAATCTCGACCATCTGGTCTCGCTTTTCCACCAGACTGCTGCTGACCTTGGGCTTCCCGCTGCGGGTTTCCCCCCCATCACTCCTGCGAATATTTCCACCCTCTCCATCGGGGAACAAATGCTCCTCCCTTTACTTTGCACCTCCCTTCAATCGAGCGTCCACATTGTGACAGCCCTTGAGAGTCTCTCGACTGAAATCCACGACCTATCCTCCCAAGTTGCCAACCTGGACTTCTCCCTGCAACCCCCAAACCTCGCCCCACACCAGGCATCTCTCCGCGACATTGCCTCCCGCCTTCCCTCAACCACTCAGGCCTCTTTCCCTCCCCAACGCCCTAGCGCCCCACAACAGGCTACACACCCCCCTACTGGATCTCGTCCCACCCACACCGGCAACACAAACCCCTCTCGCCAAGAGAAAGGGAAGGAAAGAGCTCCTCCGGCTCCACCCCGGCCGCCAGCCAATACGGTCTGGCCCTCCCCCTCAGCTGACCCGGATCTCCCGAGATACGACATGTCAACTTCCCCTCCCACACCATATGGCAACCCTGAGGCGTTTGCCAAGAAATACCCCCACACCTGGGAGGCGGAAGAATTCGCCAGGGGTAAATACCCCCCCGGCCCTTCTTGGACCCCCGGCCATCTGGACCCCGGCTGGCGTCCCCCCACCACCATGGCCCCCAAGGTCACCCCCACCTATGCCCAAGCTGCCGCACCCCCTGCTAAGGGAAAGAAGGGTCGACAGGCGAAGGCCTCCGCCTCTGCTTATACCCCCTATTTCGCTCCCCTCACCTCAAGATTGAACAAAGCCTTTCCAATAGGCAACTCTCCTTGGGATATTTTTATGCCCGCCCCAAACGAAACGCCACTGTTAATTCACTCGATCCCTCTCGCCTTCCTCCCCTCGGACGATGACCAACTCTTCCCCTCTCTTCACGAGTCCATCCGCAATGCCAGGGGAGTCTCCATTCTCTCGGCGCGCTACCTTAACCCAGACACGGAATCTCGTGAGCAGAAGAACGCCACCTCCGTGGTGGTCACAGTGGCCCCGCCCGACGCGGACGCTATCCTCCCCTCCATCAACCTCTTCTCCGGGAACCGGAGAGTCGAACAAATGTTCTCCTCCTCTAAAAACTCCCAGTGCAAGAAATGCTGGAAGTTCGGCCATATCCCTACCCGCTGTCCCAGCTCGCTCCCTGTCTGCCCCTTCAGCTCGCTCGCCCATACCAAGGCGGAGCATCGCTGCCCTAACCCTTCCTGCCCTAAGGGTGGCAATCTCCAACCTGTCCTCGCCTGCTGTCCATCCTTGGTGGCATGCTGTCCTAACTGCCAAGAAGAGCACTCTGCGCGCAGCAGGGATTGCCCCTCCCGCCCGAAGACCACTCCCGACACAACAAAGGTGCTATCTCGACAGACGCAGGACAGCATGGATCTCACTGAAGATCAGGCTGGCCCTTCGACGATCCTTCCCTCAGCACCAGGTGCCCCTCCTCACACCCCGAGTGCCCCTGTACTCCCACGTGATGCTCCTCCACCTAGGCAGAGAGCCCAGCGCATCATCACCGTCACCGATCTCGCCCCAAGAGAGAGCGGTGATGAATCCCTAGATTCCGACTCCTCTGTGGGCTCTGCCCAGTAATTGAGAACTTTTTCACTCGCTACACTGACAGCGGCGCTGTCTTCCCGTCCTTTCCAATCGTTCAACATAACTGCCTTGGGAGCTGGGATGTTTTTCTTTCACTTTTTCACAGCTTTACCATGCTGCCTCACCCTCCTTTGCTTGTAGCCATCCAAGACCCCCCATCCAGACGATCAGTTCTTCCAACATTCCCAGGATTTATATCCTTCGCCCCACCCCCGCCGGGCCGCCCACGGGTAGCCATTTATGTTTCTCGCACTTTGAATCAACACCTGTCCTGCTCAACCGTTTTTCACAGTTCTTTGGACATGATTTCGGTTGACGTTTTTTCTCCGGAGGGTCTTTTTGGATCCCCCCATCGCTCCCTTAGGGTCACTTCGGTGTACCTTCTTCGCACTAACAGCCCTCCCTACAGCTCCGTCCCGCCTGAGCGAATTTTTTCTTTTCTCTCCTACCCTCACCTGGTTTTGGGTGACTTTAATCTCCACCATCCTCTCGCAGATCCCGGCCGCTCCCTATCCGAAAGGGAGTTTATCATCTCTACGCGCTACTTCGATGCCGCTTTTGACGTCCCATACCACCTTCTCAACACCCCCGGGGTTTACACCCGATTCCCATTTGACACCACCTCGCGACCCTCTGTCTTGGATCTGGCTTTCGCGAATACCGCCCTCTCCTCTCTCGTCTCATCGTGGGACACTCCCCTCCCCTCCACTGGCTCGGACCACATACCATGTGTGGTAACGCTAAGACCACCCGCGGTTATGCTACCCCCCCCCACACCACATTGGGCCCTCCTTGACCTGTGTGCGGTAGGAAAGGCACTGGATACTTTCACCACACTACCTTGTCCGGCGAGGCCCACGCCCAACTCCCTGAGTGGATGGTTTGACATCTCCTCTGCCCGCCTTACCTCCCTCCTTACCTCCCATGCCCCATGCAAGCGCCCATGCCCCCGCTCGAAGCCATGGTGGTCCCCCCGCCTGTCGTCCCTCAGAAGGGAGTATCACAGGTTTGCAAGGTTGTCCCGCCTTGAGCCCTCCCCCCTCAACTGGAGCAATGTCAAGAGCTCGAGAAGAACTTACTTCAAGGCCATCGCCTCGGCCAAGAAAGCGCACTGGTCGGACTTCCTGTCCTCGGCCACTCCACGCACAGTCTGGACGGCCAAGAGATTCGCGTTCGGCAAACCACCACAAAGGTTCCCAGACCTCCCAGGGGCCTCCAACCCGGCCGAGGTAGCTGAAACGCTTCTTGACCACTTTTTGCCCTCGAAACCCCCTCCACCGCCGCTCCTCCGCCTCACCCGCTATGAGGACTACACACCCCTCATCTCAGAGGAGATATCCAGGGCCCTCTCCAAATCATCGAACAACTCCGCCCCTGGCCCCGACCACATCCCATACTCTGTGTGGAAATCTGTACATCGCATCAAGCCCTCCCTTCTTCCTTCCCTCCTGGATCCCCTGCTAGCCCACGGCTTTCACCCTCCCTCCCTCAAGAAAGCGCTCGGTATAGTCCTTGACAAGCCGGGCAAACCCTCATACAACTCACCCTCCTCGTTTAGGGTTATCGTCCTCCTCCGAACGCTCTCTAAGATCCTTGAGAGGGTGGTAGCCACCCGCCTCTTGGCTCAGGCAACGATATGCTCTCTGATCCATCCACTTCAATGTGGCTCCCTCCCTGGAAGGTCCACCGCTGATGCCGCCCTCGTCCTTCAACATAACGTTGAGTCCTTCCACCGCCTCCGATACAGAGTCTCCACTCTCTTCCTTGATGTTAAGGGAGGCTTCGATAACGTGGAGTCCGCCTCTCTCCTCTCTCTCCTCCGTAGAAAAGGGGTCAGCCCGTACCTGGTCCAATGGACCGGATCTTTCCTCAGGGACCGCACTTGTCGCCTGACGTTCAAAGGGTCCCCTCGCTCCTTTGCCCCTGTCTCGGTCGGTGTCCCTCAAGGATCCCCCATCTCCCCTCTTCTGTTCGTCATATACGTCTCCTCCCTCCACCTGGAAGTCTCCAGGTCGCTTATCATCTCCTACGTCGACGACTTTGCCGTCATGGTAGCCTCGTCCTCCTATAGGACCAACATTCACCTCCTTCAAATGTCCTTCTCAGCGCTCAAAAGGAAGGCTTCGCCGATCAACATCTCCTTCTCCGTTCCAAAAACTGAACTTATCCACTGGAGGACCACCAGGAGCAATGAGCAGCCATGCTCCCTCCCGGTGCAGCTGGAAGATCAACTCTTCTATCCGCAGTCCCGCCTGAAGTGGCTGGGCTTCTTCTTCACCCCTACCTTTGACCCAAGGTCCCACTTCTCCAGGAGGTACACGCTCGCAAATGCCGCCCTGGCCACGATCCGCCGCCTCTCCCCCCCTGGGATGGGCCTTCCCCCCCACCTTTGTCTCTCCTTGGCGCGTTCGCTCCTTGCTCCAATCCTTCTGTATGGATCCACGGTCTTGAACCCTCCCCCGGCGATCATGGGCCCAATGTCCGTTTTCTGGCATCGGGTCTGTAGGTGGATCACCAACTGTTTTTCCTCCACCAACCTAACGTGTTTGCACAGGGAAGCTTGTCTTCCCCCGCTACTTATACTTGTACGCCACCAACGCCGCCTTGCTGGCCTAAGGCTCATCTGCTCCCCTCCTGAGATAAACCCTGCCACGGCACGTCTTCCTAAGTCCGTCCCCACCTTCTCGCCACACCGCGCCACCTTGATAGCACGCGGGAAAATTACCCCACAGCCTTACCTCTTCTTTAACCTCGACTGGCGTTCTGCCCCGGACAAGTTAAAGAATCCAAGATATCGACACAACGCCATCACAGCCCTGGCCAACGCAGCCACCCCCGTCGTCCACGACGTAGCCACCCTGCCACCCATCTCCCTCCACTTGACAGACTATCTACCCCCAATACCCGGGGTTATCCCATCGTACGCACGCCTCAAATTAAGGGCTAAACGACTCCTCCTCTCTGACTGGTCCGCCATCCCAGTCCCCCCATACTACCCCTATCCACCCTCAACGCGCCCCCATCCTTTCATGGGCTTGGGCAAGTTTGTTGCGGGCAGAATACACCAGATGCGTTCTGGGAGAAGCTACCTTGCGGCACACCCCTCGTGGGAGGATCCTGATGCCGACACGTCCTGCCCTTTATGCTCGGAGGCACCGCAAACCTTCGACCATGCCATCCTGTCCTGCCCCTCCTCCGCCCATCAGAGATCCCGCCTCCTCCAAGGGGTCTCAGACTTGGCTCCTGAGGCTCCAATCTGGTCCGACCAGCAGCTGCTCATCGCCCTAGCTGAGTTCATCCGCACCACCACCACTGGTTTCCCTCCTGGGATGCCCCCGCTCGCTCCCTCCCTCCGCACCCCCATGAACCCCCTTTTTCCCTCTACCCCCCTACCCGCCCCTGGCCCTCGAGACTAGTTAGGCGGTTTTTATACTTTCATTTATTTTAGCTACGGCTGCTTTGCGACGATTATTGGTCGCATTGGGGAAAATGGTTACGGTTGTTTCTTTTGTTGCTTGTTATATTGATTTTCGGTTTTGTTTTGGCCATATCGTTAAAGATGCATGTCATTTCTTGTACCGTAGAAACAATGAACATATGATTTAAAAAAAAAAAAACGGTCACAGTAGTTAGAGCTCTTCACGCTACCATCTAAGTACTTTCTTACAATATAACTTTACCTTTACCTCTCGCTTGTATGCAAGCAACCTAGCTCTTGAAGCGTCAGAGCAAATATGACCTTGTTAAGACAAGGACAGTCTCACATCTCTCACAAGAAGAGAAGAGATCACAATACGAAGAAGTTCCCTCACCACCTCTCCCCAATAAGATATTGGAGTGAGATACGAAGACTTTAAGATAGTCTAAATACAAAGAACGAGATTATAAGTTAATCTCGGAAAGTAGAACACTCTCAAATACCCAAACGAACTAGAAGTATAACGATAGTTCAAGATCCTCACGTAAATAATTCCTTACCTGTTGCACCACTAATCTCCACCCGAGTAGGATTGTTACAGGTGTTGTCGGATGAGGTAGTTTGAGAAATCAGGCATACCTGCACTCACACACGTCACTAAGTATTCTTCGAATACTGACAGAACCATACAATAATGACATGACTATGGAGGGATAATGGCTATTGGTGCAATTTTCGGGACAAGTCTATTGTATGCCTCGCAGCTGTCAAGTGCAGGAAAAACCTGTAATGCTAAGAGGTTTGATAACATAGCTGGCCCCTTTGTTAGTTCCATCATGGAGACCATTCTGCATTTGCAAGGGTAAGCAAGACTCCATGCCGACGCAGATGGATTGTAATCAATCAACTGATGTGTGGGAGCACCGTCAGGAAAACTTATGGTGTTGCGATTTGGCAGTCAAGTGAGGAAATAGAATTGTCAGGGTCAAATAGTGTTCGCACCTTTAGGAAAAGCTGGAGTTGTTAGCAGGTACTTAGTTAGTATAAGAACTAGATATAGCCCGCAACCACCCAGACGCGGCATATAAATATCAAGGTGCCTCCCGCGCTATTTGGACATCATCAAGCAATCGAAAAGATATCTTATCAATATAATAAGTTTTACGCTAGAAAAATCTTTTATCATTACCTCTACTTTAAAACATTGAGCCTTCCTAGACAATCTCCATCTACGATAAAGATTATTGGCCTGAGTTATCTTGCAAGCCTTTGAGATAGGCTCCTGGCTAACATGGACCCCGATCGCTGAGAGAGCATGAATGGCCGCGCAAAGGAGGGGGAGGATTGTGGCGTAGCCTAGTGCAAGATCATCGCACTCCCTAGGGGAGAGGGAAGAAAGCTGAGTTGGTGTAAAGGAGATGAGATTTTGGGTACGGGCTAGGAAGGAGGAGAGGAAACAGGCTTCATCGGAGATGGCCAGTACAGAAGGGGAGGCTGAAGAGGCGACGGAAGAGGGGCCCGAAATGTGGGCACAGAGGGAGGGAGGGCCAGGCTGAGCTATGGGCAGGGCTTAGGGACGCAAAGCCTAAGCGGGAGGCAGAAATGCAAGCGAGAAGGTATGGTGCACCTATCGATAGAGTTTTGGGAAATGTAGGGGCAGGACAATAGGGTGTACGGAGGGTGGCTCTAACCATCTTAATCAAATCTTCTTTATATCGAGACTCTTCCTACAGCCCTAACCCTGATGACTCTCCTTATTGAGCCATCCGCAATATACTTTAACTAATAATAAATCATAAAACTAATCATGTGAGTAATGCGCTCACATGAGTGAAACTTGTGACTTCAAATAGAGTCACGCACGAAAGTTATTACATCATTTGTGACTCACAATCGTGAGTCACCAATGAACAAAACATAAATATAATAATGATACGCAATTGCGAATCATGTAAGAACTATAAGTCAACTGATCATATAGTGTGAAATATAACATACCAATGGCTAATAACTATTAGTCATGTGAAAGTCACCATTTGTGACAGTGTCTTTCCAACGCCATGATCCAACGGGCCTGCAAATTGACCCTCTGTTCCAATACAACCTTCTCCCCCAACACCATATCCAGGGCACCCTTCACACTCTCGAGGCACCCTACAAGCCCCTTCATGTCATGAGCAACCTGCCCCAAGTTTTTATACTGCCCTCTGAGGCACACTAGGCCTACCACCGGAACGCCATCATCTGACAACAATGGTGACGAACTACCCTGCTCCATCTCATTGAGAGCATCCATCATATCCATCGAGACAGATGATGTGGTAGGGGGAAGGGAGACATGAGGGGGGGAGCTCTGACTGTTAGTCGGGAGCCTATCTCAAAGACTTGCCAGATAACTCAGGCCGATAATCTTTATTGTAAATGGAGATTGTCTAGAAAGGCTCAATAACCAAGTAGAGGTATGTAGAGTGATAAAAGATTTTCTAGAGTAAATGTTTTACATTAATATGATCTCTTCTCCATTGCTTGATGATGTTCAAATAGCTTAGGAGACACCTTGATATTTATATACGTCGTCTGTGTGGTTGCAGGCTACATCTACTTGGCAATTTTTTAAGTAATTGGAATGGGAAAGGATGAGTTACCCATCCCTGGTATAACTTAAAATATTTACTCATAATAGAAACCCCGCCGGTAATACCTATTTCACCACAGGTTAGCCCCTAAGGGGCATAGTGGCTGTATTAAGAAGTATAATCTACTTACGAGTAATTACCTTAAGTTATACAAGAGCAGGGTAACTCATCTTTTCCCATTCCAATTACTTCGAAAATTGCCGAGTATTTCTCATACTAACTAAGTATCTACTAACAATTTCCCACTCCTTTTAAAAGATGCCAACACCATTTAACCCTAACAATTCTGTTATCTCACTTCACTTCCGAATCGCAACATCATGATTATTCCTAACGGTGCTCCCACACATCTGTCCGTTGGTTACGATCCTTCTTCGTCACCATAGAGTCTTGCTTACCATTGCATACGCAGAATGGTCTCCATGATCGGACCAACAAAGGAGCCAGCTGTGTTATTGAACCTCTCAGCATTGCAGATATATCCTGCACCAGACAGCTACGAGGCATAAGATAGACTTGTCCCGATAATCGCACCAATGGCCATTATGTCTCCATAGTCATATCGTTATCATATGGTTCTGTCAGCATCCGAAGAGTACTATTAACGTATGTGAGTACGAGGATGTTTGATTTCTCAAACTCCTTATTCCAACACCATTCACTTCTGCAACTTTCATGGTGGGAACATAGAGTATAGAATGATGTTGCTTAACCATTGTCCATAAAACGTCCCGTTACTTAGTGACCACCTTTGAGACCTTCGTCTTTAGTCTCTAGTAACCTTATGCGATATCGGCCGATTTGGCTCAAACTACTTGCATAAGCTCGCCAAAGGTCCTTCCTCATATATATCCTGAGAACTGGATCCAGTCAGACAGACAGCCGCGGCCTATTCGGGGTTACAAGGAGGGCTCCAAAGACCATGTCTTTGGTGAGAGGACGCAACTATAGCGGGGTCTGCCAGTATAGCGCCATTCCAATGCTGGTGTGGGAGGGGGGTGTTGGCTGCCACCTTTTGAACTCATAATCTAAGGTAGGGTAACTATAGGTCTTTATTCACTAATGGAAGGCTGAGCCTTCAGGTATGCCTAACACTGACCCTGAACGGGGAGTGAGGATTCCGAAACTGCATGCTGGCTATCACCCAAGCCAGTAACATTAGTATTCCGCCCACCCCCCAGAGACATCGATGTATCATCAGGAGACACAGAACGAGCCACGTACACTGTCACAGCATTGGCAGTCGAAGAAATGGGGGAGGGATTACTAGGAGGGAGGGGAGAGGACCCAGCACGTCCAACAAACCTGACATGTGCCCTGGACACTGGCACCGGCTCAACCAATGAGGGGCCACCGATCCTGGGTCTCACTCTAAACCCTGAGCCACCTGCAGAGGGGAACATAATGGTTTCAGATAGATAGTATGTCCTGTCTGAGTCAAAGTCTAGTTGAAATTGGGAGCTGTACATCACTTGCTCACCAGGGGAGAACGCAGCCGCCAAAGAGGATAGCAGCCAGTGTCACAATTCATTCCTGAGCTGGGAAGATCAGGTGCCGACACACTAACCAGCTTAGCCGGGGAAGGAGCAAGCAAAGAAGTGCCTTTCAAGGGTGCCAACGAAGACCATGATGAAGAGGGAACTATGAGATCCAAAGTGAGGGGGGAAAGGGCACACCCGGAGCAAGTCAACTGGGAGGCAACATCGCGAGAGGAGGGGGAAAATTCCTGAGAGGAGCCTTCCAGCGTGGGAAATCGGGTGTAGAAATCCATTGTAGTATTGCGGTCTAACCCGCACCCCCAAGCAGTACCCCGAGCAAGGAGAGCACCCAGGATGGCAGTCTCAACCTCACCAAAAGATCGCAAACCGAGACAAGCCACTAGCCCCCGCAACTCAGCGTCAAAACATTCGGTGGTATTCGGACACCCCGCAATATGAACAAATATTAACCGCAAGTAATCCCTGCTGGGAGCGGCATATATGAGGCGAACCGCGGGCACAAGGCCTGGTTCACCAGCTGGAACTGTGTGTGCAACCGGACAGGTTGCACCAGGTGCAGGAGGGTAACTGGGGGGGAGGCCGTGAAGCCATCCCAAACAAGATCACCTGTAATCTAGGCCAGGCAAGCCACCAAAAGTCAAGAAAACAAACAATCTGCAAACAAAACACCAAACAGTAAACTATTCCAGGGTAAAAGTAACTACCTGATTGGAGGAAGCGAAGTTTAGCAGGGGTGCTATGCTAGCATGGAGTGAGTGGGCGAATTAGGTAGCCACTATACCTATTTAGCTGTCTTTATACCCAATTGGCTACATTACCCCATGTTAGCGCAACACCTCCTTCAATTAAAATATACAAAACTTATGGGCTGTATCTCCGTAAGGGCACATTTGCCGGCATTGGATCATCTAACTCACCTCTGCCGCGTCTTGGTTCTTGCTTTCTCCAAGCTGAACTCAATATTCCGAAAAATCATCCAATGAGCCTCCCCAAGTTTAAGATTGTCTGTCCCCTATCTCATTCCAGCATCTACCCTGATGGCAAATGGTGTATCTGGATTCTTCATGCGCCTGGAGAAGATGAGGCATCTAGTGAATTCGCTTTAGTACTTGAATTAATGCCCCTCGTCTCGGGAAAGCTAATTACACCAGCTACGGGTTTTTTAGGGCGGTTGGTCACAATATTATTGCTGCTTGATGATACCGATAAGGAACATCGCTATCGCATAGATACTCATGGAGTTACAAAGCTGGCGGATCCAGGATTCGATGGCTGATTCCTCTACAGCTGCTGCGCCGATCGCGGGTCTAAAGGCACTATGTTGATGGCTCAAAGCCAGCTACACGCCGGTATAAGGGACGTCCCTGTCGCATCATTTTCCAGGGAGCTACTGGGTCCTGGGAGGGGGGGGTTGGTTGGGGTTGGGTGGAAGGAGTTCTATGTGAATTGGCCTGCGTATTAGAATCGGACTAGTAGTAAATTTAATTCTTTGACTGGATAAAATCTATTGTGACCCAGGTGACCAAGGTCAGCTAAAGGGGGGACCATTCGCTTATTTCCAGAAGATGAGGTTCTGCGTACTGAGGATTAGGTGTGCGCCTAGTGCATCCTCAGGATTAGGTGCTGCGTCCCCTTGCATCCTGAGAGTAGTGTGACACACCAGTTGCGTCAGATGCACAGGACGCTTCAGACGCAAGCTAGTTTTTTTGCTGATGCCCTCTGATGCCTAAGCTGGCACTAGTGCATTTTCCCCCACTCCTTCTATCTGCATTTTTTTATGAACCCAATCACTAATTCTACATTGTTGTACTCCGTAGATATCAGCTGCTTCTTGTTGGCTTGCCTTTTGAAATTCATTAGCTCAGGAAAGGGAATTCAGTAGTGCTCCAGGAATACTAGAACTCAAATCCTTTGCCCTTGAGTAACGTAATTTACGGTGAAGCGGCTCGGGACAGGGATGTGGCTCGGCGCCAAGCTGAACCCCGCACAACAGGTAAACCTTTGGTGAAATTAGGCTAAGGGGATCATATACCAACGATACCAGTATACAAAATGCCACAAGTCAACCAGCGGCAATCAAATGAACGAGAGGCACAGATTCAGGAGGCGTTACGGTATTATGCGAAAACTAAGGAGTCCTCAATAAAGCACACAGCTGAACTATTTGGAGTTCCTTACTATATCTTGCACGGGAGACTGAGTGGTAGAGTGAGCCGCACCCTTGGACATGAAGCGATGCAGCTCTTGACCAAGGATGAAGCGAACTCTATTGTGCAGTGGTGTGAAAAGTTAGATGAGTGGGGCCATCCACCACGGCTAGGAGTAGTTAAAACAATGGCTCTAGCACTTATCCACCGGCGAGCCAACTCACAAAACAAGACCCTTGGTGTACACTGGTTAACAAGATTTTTGGACCAGCACCCACAGCTGGCATCTAAGCTCAGAACTCGGCTGGATCGGCAACGCACTTTTGCTAGTAATCCCAGCATTCTGAAAGACTATTTTGCTAAGGTATGTACATGTATACTAGTACTCAAACTATACTGATGTGTCAAGATATAAGAAGGGCTAATTATTATAAGTGTGTATATAGTTAAAGAAATTGATTCGATCCCATGATCTCAAATCGCATAACATGTATAATATGTGTAACAATCCTACTCCAGTGTAGATTAGTGGTGCAGCAGGTAACGAATTACTTACGTGATGATCTTGAACTATCGTTTATAGTTCTCATTCGTTGGAATATCTGAGAGTGTTCTTCTTTCCGATATTAACTTATAATTTCTTCTTTCGTCTTGTGCTATCTTATAGTCTTCTTATCTCACTCCAATATCTTATTGGGGAGCGGTGGTGAGGGAACTTCTTCGTGCTTCTATCTCTTCTCAGATGAGAGAGATGTGAGACTGTCGTTATCGTATTAAGGTCGTATTTGCTCTGACGCTTTAAGAGCTAGATTGCTTGCTTTCAAGCGAGAGGTAAAGGTCAAGGTATATTGTAGAAAAGTACTTAGATGGTAGCATGAAGAGTTCTAACTACTGTGACCGAGTCTCCTTTGTATAGACTCTTCACGCTAACAACCCTAACCCTGGTGACTCATAACTTGAGTCACGCGGTCCTATGACTCATAACGAGTCCTGCCCGAAATCCATCAGATGACTTCTATGAGTCACTGCGCAACATGCCATAAACCAATCATAAAACATAAAACATGTCAGGTGCGCAAAGCACGTCACCTGCGTGGAACTCGTGACTCATAATGTGAGTCACGCGCGAAAGTCATTACATCATTATAACTCACAATCGTGAGTCATAGAAACATCAACCAATCATAACATAACGATGACACGCAATTGCGAGTCATGTGAGAACTATGAGTCAACTGACTGCATAGCGCAAAATATAAACATACCTTATGACTAATAACTATTAGTCATGTGAAATCAGCCTTGCTTAGTCACGATTTGTAACAATATGGATGAGAAAGGTTTTATGATGGGTGTAGCATTGCGTTGTAAAGTTATTTGCAAAAGAGGCTTGAGGTCACCACTTCTAACACAGGATGGAATACGGGAGTGGGTTACTGTCATGGAGGCGGTGAGTGGGGATGGGCATGTTCTTCGCCCAATGATAATAAATAAAGGAGTAGCCCATTATATGGGTTGGTATACAGGCCTAAAAAAGGATGATTTAGCTAGATTTGGAGTTTCTGAAACGGGTTAGAGCATTGAGAAGTTGGGATTATCGTGGTTGAAGGACTCTTTTGATCCTGAAACGAAGGAAAGGTACGTCCTACCATTTACTAAGACTCCTGTGTGTTATATATAATCAATATCAAAGCCATAAGCTATATGTTTCTCAAATTTGAAAAGCTAATAAAAAAATATAATAGAGCTAAGAGAGAATATCGCTTATTACTCTTAGACGGACATACCTCACACTTCAAGTGAGAGTTTTTTGGCTATTGTCTGGATAATAAGATTATTCCCTTTTGCCTGCCGGGACACTCTACGCACCTATTACAACCTTTAGATGTAGGACTATTCAGACCTTTACAAAGGTATTACAGCAATGGGCTGGACACATAGATGGGCCGTCATGCAAATCACTGTATGAATTTCACAAAGGGTGACTTTTTACCGGATGTTTGTTAGATTTCATTTATTTAGAACTTATACTAATATACAAAACAGAACTTTAATGCTGGCTTGCCAGCTGGCTTTTACTCCCAAAAATATCCTACAGGCTTGGAAAGCGGTTGGCATTATTCCCTTTAACCCACACCGGGTGGTAGGAGCGGAAAAGCGCCAAGGAGAGAGTTCATCACACAGTGTGTAACAACCTTACGATAGGTAGCTACAATCACTATCACCTTAGCCCAAATGGTATACCAAGTGGTAACCAGAGGTGGATGGTCTCGTACACTTAGTATATACATAAGCTGGTAAACCTAGGGTAAGACCTAGGGAATAGTTGAGTAGCCTTGAGGTACTCTACTAGGCAGGTTAACCTTTCGGAGGAACGTTCGCATAAGGGCGAGAGAATTATGGGAATGTTGCACGGGCCACCGAGACAACTTTTGTAGTCGACTGGAGGATTTCCGGAGTGGTTAATGGTATAAGAGGGCAAAGTTACCCTACCTTGGGAATTTGGTCATTATGCCTATGGACCCCAGTTACCCTAGAAAGGTGTCCAAGTTACCATACATTCGCCGGCAAAGTCATCCTGGAACTTAGAGGTCAATTGCCTCACATTCTATGGGCTCTTAGATGTTCTTGGGCGCAAACGCATCTGCATGTGGAGGCCCCACACCTGTGTAAAGGTGGCCCAAACATACTATTGAACTTGGGCGGGTGTTGCTAACACCGCCCTGTGGCCACAGCGTTGGGACGGCGCGTCATAGGCAGACGGCTGCGTAGTTGCTCGTTTGCTAGTTAAAAGAGGTCATTGGAGCAGCTGCCATAACAGCGTATAAGTCGTCGCCGTCCGTCCGACTGAATGTCGTGCGCAGGATATATAAGGGGAGTATGGGGAACCGCCAAAGTGGAGATCGCCCATATATGGTCTCTCAGGCACCTAGGAGTCTATTCTAGCCTACAGGTAGTAGGGTAGTCTTCCTAGTGGTATTCAGGTAGTCTCAGAAGGCCAGGGTGCTTTCGAGACAAATACCTCAGTAACCAGCCCGGACCTTCTGCCCTTGATTTGTAGCATCACTATGGGTTGTTATTGGACTCTAGAGGTATGAGTCTTATCACGGTAGAGTAGGTCCCGAAAGGCTGGCTATGGGTAGCGCCTGCTTAGCCAACCATCGGCTACATCTTACCGGGGGAGCTTGCATGTCAATCTATCACATTGGATAGTCGCGTAGATTAAATGATAGACTGCATAGCTTGTATAGACGAAACTACCACTGGGCCAGTGAGTCCACCACCAAGGTATTGATTCCAGTTGTTGTCATAACAGTTAGCCACTGGTATGACTTCCATAGGAAGAGTTTTTCCACCTGAGGTTGTATTGGAGATGCATTGCTGTAACGGGGGCACCCTGTAGAGAGGTGAACTCTAAGGTTGCAACCACACCAAACACTCAAAGTAGAAGATAAAGATGAGGTAAAATAATTCAGAAGAATCAACGGTAAAACTTAATATAGTTAAGCTCGAAGCTTCACTCAATTTAGTTCTCTCGAGGAAAAGTTGGTTGTCGAAGTAGAATGCCAAACGCTTAAACTTAAGTAGATATCAGATTTAAGCCTTTGACATTCACCACTACTTCTGACCTTGTACGAGCACCCTGTCCTGCTCAGGGTCTGTCCGAGGTCTACCCTCCATCCGGATTTGATCCTGCCGGAAGTGTCGGACCAACTCGGGTACACTTAACTCCCTCAATAGGATATGAGTTTCTGCAATGCATCTCCAATACAACCGTAGGTGGAAAAGCTCTTCCTATCGAAGTCATCCCAGTGGCTAGCTGTTATGACAACAACCGGAGTCAATACCTAGATGGTGGACTCACTGGCCCAGTGGCAGTTTCGTCTATACAAGCTTTGCAGTCTATCATTAAATCTACGCGACTATTCAATGTGATAAATTGACATGCAAGCTCCCCCAGTGAGATGTAGCCGATGGTTGGCTAAGTGGGCGCTACCCATAGCCATCCTCTCGGAACATACTCTACCGTGATAAGACTCATACCTCTAGAGTCCAATAACAACCCATAGTAATGCTACAAATCAAGGGGAGAAAGTCCGGGCTGGTTACTGAGGTATTTGTCTCGAATGCACCCTGGCCTTCTGAGACTACCTGAGTGCCACTAGGAAGACTACCCTACAACCCTTAGGCTAGAATAGACTCCTAGATGCCCGAGAGACCATATATCGATGACCCCCATTTTGGCGGTTACCCATACTCCCCTTATATATCCTGCGAACGACGTTCAGTCAGACGGACGGCGACGACTTATACGGTGTTACGGCAGCTGCTCCAATGACCTCTTGTAACTAGCAAACGAGCAACTACACAGCCGTCTGCCTATGACGCGCCGTCCCAACGCTGGGGCCAGAGGGGGGTGTTAGCTAAACCCGCCCAAGTTCAATAGTATGTTCGGGCCACCCTTATACAGCCGTAGGGCCTCCCCGCGCAGATGCGTGTGCACCCAAGAACATCTAAGAGTCCATAGAATGTGAGGCAATCGACCTCTAAGTTCTAGGATGACTTTGCCGGTGAAGGTAGGGTAACTTGGGTTCCTCAGTAGGGTAACTGGGACCCATGGGCATAATGA
>Ga0307509_10004283_pt1 | contig 20778 bp, 20 predicted proteins | sample 10_EM_MG_FD_202245 | JGI IMG/M metagenome (GOLD analysis project Ga0307509, IMG submission 202245) | Populus trichocarpa ectomycorrhiza microbial communities from riparian zone in the Pacific Northwest, United States - 10_EM | ecosystem: Host-associated > Plants > Roots > Unclassified | place... | reverse complement strand
ATCCGGATGCTAGAGTGGAGTTGGATTCCGCCATGACGAGGGAGGCACAGGAAGGAGATCGTCGGGATGCGGGAGAGCTTAGGGTCTGAGGGCATCTGGACGCATGGGCTTGGTGGTGGACGTCGTTGGGACGTCGAGGACGCAGGGGTAGATAGGGAATGGCGTCCAGAGTAACGGTTAACGTTCTGAGCGTCCTGAGCGTCTGATGCACGGGACGCTCAGGACGCATATAATAATTTTTGCTGATGGAGGCCCTTCCTGACTCTAGTGGACATCTGCTAGTGCCCGGTGAGGTATCTGCCTTTGTCTGCCTGCTGACCACTATAGCCATGCGGACTCTTCGAAACCTACACCATTCGATTCCCCTCTACCTGCGGATTCCAACGCACCCTGTCCCGACGCTGTCCGGCCACTGGTTGCAGGGTTATCCATTTTATTGTACTTGAGTTCCCCTGGCAAGTACTATCAAAATGTTGGCTACTGAGTTCTACAGACATGTGGACACTTCAAGAGCTATACCATTCAATTCCCCTCGACGAGCGGACTCCAATGAGACCCTTCCCGACTCTGGCACATATCTGCCCGCTGAGATATCTGCCTTTTCCTTCCTTCTGACCTCTATAGCCATGCGGACGCTTCGAGACCTATTGCTTTCGATTCCCCTCGACCGGCGGATTCCAAGAGATACTGTCCCGACGCTGTCCGACCACTGGTCACAGGGTTCTCCATTCTTTTGTCTGTGTGTTCCCCGGGTAAGTATCTTCAAATTGTTGGCTACTGGGTGCTACAGGCATGCGGAGGCTTCGAGACCTATACCATTCGATTCCCCTTGGCGGGCGGACTCCAAGGAGACCCTCCCCGACTCTGCCGGAGATCTGCCCCCTGAGATATCAGCCTTTTTCATCCAGCTGACCGCTATCGCCATGCAGACGCTTCGAAGCCTATAATATTCGATTCCCCTCGACTGGCGGATTCCAACGAACCCTGTCCCAATGCTGTCCGACCGCTGGTTGTAGAGTTATCCAAACATTTGTACTTGAGTTCCCCGGGCAAGTACTTTCAAATTGTTGGCTACTGGGTGCTACAGGCATGTGGACGCTTCGGGACCTGTACCACTCGATCCTCCTCGGCGAGCGGAATCCAATGAGACCCTTCCCAGCTCTGCCCGACATCTGCCCACTGAGATATCTGCCTTTTACATCCTGCTGACCTGTTTAGCCATTCGGACGCTTCGAAACCTACACGATTTGATTCCTCTCGACTGCCGGATTCCAACGCACACTGTCCCGATGCGGTCCGACCACTAGCTGAATGGCTATGCATACTTTTGTACTTGTGTTCCCCGGGTAAGTATCTTCAAATTGTTGGCTACTGGGTGCTACAGGCATGCGGATGCTTCAAGACCTATACCATTCGATTCCCCTCGGCGAGCAGACTCCAATGAGACGCTTCCCGACTTTGGCGGACATCTGCCCTCTGAGATATCTCCCTTTTTCATCCTGCTGACTGCTATAGCCATGTGGACGCTGCGAAACCTATACCATTCGATTCCCCTCGGTGAGCGGACTCCAATGAGACCCTTCCCGACTCTGGCAGACATCTGCCCTCCGAGATATCTGTCTCTTTCATCCTGCTGACTGCGATAGCCATGCGGACGGTCCGACACATATACCATTCAATTCCCCTCTGCCGTGCGGACTCCAATGAGATCCTTCCTGACTCTGGCGGACATCTGCCCCCTGAGATATCAGCCTTTTCCATCCTGCTGACGGCTATAGCCATGCGGACGCTTCGAAACCTACACCATTCGATTCCCCTCGACCGGCGGATTCCAACGGACCCTGTCCCGATACTGTCCGACCGCTGGTTGAAGAGTTATCCACCCATTTGTACTTCAGTTCCCCATGTCAGTATTTTCAAATTGTTCGCTACTGAGTGCTACAGGCATGCGGACGCTTCGAGACCTATACCATTCGATTCCCCTCGGCGAGCGGACTCCAATCAGACCCTTCCCGACTCTGGTGGACATCTGCCCTCCGAGATATCTGCCTTTTTCATCCTGCTGACTGCTATAGCCATGTGGACGCTGCGAAACCTATACCATTCGATTCCTCTCGGTGAGCGGACTCCAATGAGACCCTTCCCGACTCTGGCAGACATCTGCCCTCCGAGATATCTGCCTCTTTCATCCTGCTGACTGCTATAGCCATGCGGACGGTCCGACACATATACCATTCAATTCCCCTCTGCCGTGCGGACTCCAATGAGATCCTTCCTGACTCTGGCGGACATCTGCCCCCTGAGATATCAGCCTTTTCCATCCTGCTGACGGCTATAGCCATGCGGACGCTTCGAAACCTACACCATTCGATTCCCCTCGACCGGCGGATTCCAACGGACCCTGTCCCGATACTGTCCGACCGCTGGTTGAAGAGTTATCCACCCATTTGTACTTCAGTTCCCCATGTCAGTATTTTCAAATTGTTCGCTACTGAGTGCTACAGGCATGCGGACGCTTCGAGACCTATACCATTCGATTCCCCTCGGCGAGCGGACTCCAATCAGACCCTTCCCGACTCTGGTGGACATCTGCCCTCCGAGCTATCTGCCTTTTTCATCCTCCTGACTGCTATAGCCATGTGGACGCTGCGAAACCTATACCATTCGATTCCCCTCGGCGAGCGGACTCCAATGAGAACCTTCCTGACTCTGGCGGATATCTGCCCACTGAGATATCTGCCTTTTTCACTCTGCTGACCTCTATAGCTATGTGGACGCTTCGACAGCTATACCATTCAATTCTTCTCGCTGAGCGGAATTTAACCGACTCTCTCCGGACACTGTCCGACCGCATGTTTAAGGGTTATCCATACTTTTGTACTGTAGTTCTCCGAGCACGTACTTTCCAATTGTTAGCTACCGAGGACTACTGTTTTCTTGACTAGCTTTCAATAATCTATTCCTGTTTTAGTACCTATATGACTCAAATAAGTAAACATAAGTAATACTACTAGTAGATGGATCTTTCCGGACAATTTGGATATTCTCCACAGTTTTCCCTAACTGATTCAAAGTTCTCGAAGGTAGAGTTGTTGACTTAGGAGGTATCCGATGATAGCCAGTTCCACTTGAGTACTTCCACTATGCTACTATGCTATCGGGTTGCGTCAGGAGAACCATTCTGCGTCCGGAGAACCATTCTGCGTCCAGAGAACCTTTCTGCGTACTGAGAACCTTTCTGCGTCCGGAGAACCTTTCCGCGTCCGGTACCTTCTGAGTCCTTGGTTGCGTCTGGTGTGTCAGGGCGGCATGCACCCCTGTCCCCGAGCACCCAATAAAAGACCGCACACCTAGGAAGCGAGTTTACATTCCATGCGCCTGGACCGCCGGACGCACAGGGAGCACAGGGCGTGTCCGGGTGTAACCTCTTTTTTTTGCTGATGATTACTTTAGTCAAAAGTCCACTCTCAGAATGGTTGGTGGATTCATGTGTTTGGATGCGACAGAGATGTAGCTTATACCATTGCGTAGCCAGCATTGATCCCAACAATGACCTGTTCACAGATTAAATCAGTCTTGGGGTTATGAAGCAATCTGCTATCAAGTTCAGGGATCATGCGGGTACTTATTGTAAAGATCAATCTCAGAAGATTCTGCAACTTCATGAGCATTAATGCCACAGAGAGGTTCATTATACTGCCAGGTAGCTGGCGCTGAGCACAAAGGTCTCCCGCAATCTGATCCAGAATCGGTTTACCGGCTGTAGAGGTATCTGCTATTGAGCTCTTTAGTAGTAGTATTGAGAGACCACTCTCAGAAGGGTTGGCCGATTCATGAGTTTCAATCCGACAGAAGCATACATTATACCGTTGCGTAGCTGGCCTCGAGCCCAACAACCTACCACAATCAGATCCAGTATCGGTCAAGCAGTCGTAGTGCTATGTGCCATTGAGCTTTATATTACTTTAATCAAAAGAGCAGTCTCGGAGAGTTTGGCAGATTCATCAGTTTTGATGCGACAGAGATTTACCTTATATGATTGCATAGCCTGCGTTGATCTCAAAAGTGTCTCGTTTACAGATATAGGATCATCAGCAAAAAAGGCATTTGCTCCAGACAAATAAGGCTTGTATCCAAACAGCGTACATTCACGCTATGTGTTCTATGTGTTCTGAACGTTTACCCTTTGCGTCCTGTGTGTCCTGAAAGTCTTAAATGTCCAGGTATTCTAGGGTTGCATCTCCTGCACCTGGTGCCTCCCAACACTCTTGTTTGCGTCCGCACCATCAGGCACACATGTCACAGCCTGACTATCCCAAAATTTACTTGCCATCACCTCTAATCCGGCGGTCTCGCGAGTATACCTTCCAGATTCTCTGTGGCTTAGATTTGTCCAGTGATGCCCCATAATGCTTACAACAGCCTACCACAACTCTAGGCAGACTCCCGCCCTTCTCTCCACTTTGCCGACATTCTTTACAGCCTCTTACCCTCATCAGCACCCGGCTGGCGGCCTTCACAGACTCCTACCCTCAGCTCCACCCTGCTTGTCCCACTATGCGGACCCCTACCTTCATCCACTTTCACCCTCACAATTTCTACCTTAGTCTGTATAGAATTATGTATATTTCATTTAGGGTTGTCTGCTACACCCTCGTGGCTGAGTTGAATCCAGGCACCTGCGTTATGGGGTGGCTATTATGGTAGGATTCTGAGCTCAACTAGGCTGAGGATATTTGACACAACTGATTAATTGTCAGGAAGGCTCGTAGGTAATCATTTGGTAGGGGTAAAGAAATAAAGCGTAGTCAAATATCAAAGAGTTAAAATATAACTTGCCAACTTGTTATATTGTTAAGGTCCCGTCACCATTGCTTGATAATTCTTCAACCACAGGGGGAGAGGCCTACTATTTATACTAATGTTCATGCCACTTTGACTTCTTTAGTTAAAAAGTATCTTCTTAACAATTCAGTCCTTCAGAACAAAGTGTGAACATGGTTTGAGTATGAAATCTTGCTCAGCTCAACTCAGAGAGTCTTCCGAACTGCTATTTCCTCTGAGGGTATTCCCACTCTACCAGTAGATAGTCTTCAATCTCGTCATCATGATAGACTATATGTAAATATGCGGTCCAAATCCGTACATACCAATAGTAATATAGTATATAGAGTGATCAGTTCTAATATCCAGCCATCAAAGTATTATACAGCTAATGTATATGCAACTAGAATATGAGAGGAGTAGTGTTCTCTAAACATTATTCCAATCAGTTAAAAATAGCTTTAAATGTGCTCTCATCCAGGATTGCTAGTGGTCTTCCAGAGACCTCTAAGGAGCTCATAACTTCAGGAGCTTGGGTACGGATATATGGTCATCTTATGAAGCAATATACCTCACTCTGAAATATTAGGTAAGCTATTCCTGCTAGGGTAATCACCTGAATGGCAATTGCCATCTCAAGCGTCAGGCTTCAACTCAGCCAGGTGCCTGTCTAATCACTGCCCCTATATCAACTATTCACACCTCTGCACCACGATACCCCTGTCAGATTTGTATATGTCCGCTTGTGAGATGGAAACTAGCAGAGTTGATTGGATCAAGTACATGAAGCAGTACTAGGCGTTGGACACCAGCTGCCTCACTAAAACCATTTCTTCTCTTGAGAAGAGTGTAACTAACACATTCCTATAGGTGCTTTCGTTAACCAGGGAATGACTAATGGTAGTGTGTATTGATATCGTTGACTATCATCATAGTCTCGTTGGAAGAAGGTCTTATCGTTATAAGATGGGGAGGTACAAAGTCCTATAGTTGTAGGGGTAAGTGCTTGCGTAAGAAGTATAATAGGTTTGCGTAAGAAGTAGAGTAATAGGAGGGCATATCTTGCACCACAGGAAGGTCACTATCAAAGGGCTTAGCCCGTGCTCCAGTATTCAAGTATTGTATTACCTAGATGGTTGCGTGAAGATCGTATCTCCTGGTCAGTTTTTATTTTTTATTGTTTATTTTTATTTTTATTTTTTTGTATCATGTATTCATTGTTACGGTACAAGAACTCGCATGCAGGGCTAGCTATGGCGTAAACAAAACCTCAATCTCTAAAACCAAAAAACAAACGGAAATATAAAACCATCTCCAAGTCGTGTCAAGTACTCAACACATCGCGATCTCATGGCTAACAAATGAAAGGATAATCGTAAGAAGTCACAACAACTCGCCACTAATAATGGGAAATTACAGGCAGCCACTACAGGGGAAAGCCTAAATAGCCTGTGTTGGGGAGGAAGAAAAAAGGCCCAGGGGGTGCGAAGTTGGTGAGGACGGGAAGACCATTGAGGCTGGTGAGGGAGGAAGGGATGGGAACATGTCAGGTGGGTAGTTGGTCGCGGTGGCTCTTATAAAGGCCGCCAGGGCCAGGAGAAGGTCTTTGGAGGTGCAGAGGGGAGAGTCAGGGCCCACGTCAGAGAGGCCTTGGAGGAGGCATTCCCTGTAATAGGATGTTGACTGGCAGCAGAGTATGACATAGCTAAAGGTTTCTTCCTCCTCACCACACCTAGGGCAGTATTTGGGCTTGTTTACCTCTGACCATGAGGGGTGGGCGGTGAGGTAGCTCTTCTGTGCCCTCATCTGATGGATGCGACCTGCAATAAATTTCCCCAGTCCCATAAACGGATGGGGGGTTAACGACAATGGGAAGGTATAGTAAGGGGGGGGCGGTGCATGGCATCTCCATTCCTCAAGGAGAAGGAGTATTGTTCTCCCCTTGAGGGCTTTGTAGGCATTTGTCATGGTGTCATGGGGAGGGAGCGCGGCCTACTCTGGGAGGAGGGTAGCATTGGCTAGGGGGGTGAAGGAGAGGGATCCAAGGATGGGACGTACCAGGTTGGCGAGCTCATCTAGAGGGAGATGGGACCTGCTTTTGAGGGTGGGTGATTGGTTTTCTAGGAGAGTGATATCACATTGGGAGAAAGGCGGGTGCAGCGAGCTCTGTGGGAGTCTGGGACCCTGTGCTTAAGTAGGGAGGGAAAGGTCGGGCAGAGATAGCCTGCAGCAGGGTTGATGTTGGGTGTAGCACAAACCAGCCTCAGGGCAGCCATGTGACGGTTATGAGGGAAAATGGCTTGAGGGGGGGAAGGCAGGCCTCTGCCATTGGAATGACTATAGGGGTTGACCTGAAGCAGTTTGAAACCCAGCGCTTGACTTGGCGCCAGTAGACGTCCATCTTGGTGAGCATGCCTCTGCTAGGGACCATGATGTTGGCCTCATGTAGCAGGGTGGGGAGGAGCAGTGATATCGCAAGGCAGTGAGAGAGATGAGGGGGGAGCCCTGAGCCTGATAGGGAGAGTGTTTTGACGGTAGTGAAGGCCCCCTGGGCCAAGCTTGGCCCCTTGGAGAAGTGTGCCAATGAAGCAAGGTTGGGAGTGAACCAGTACCTAAGCCATCTTACACAGGGGAGGGGGGGAAAATCTGGCCATCAAGGCATATCGGTGGCGGGGAGGGGGCACCAGCATGGTCTCTCAGAAGAGGAGTCCTCCAGTGGATGAGTTCGGTCTTTGGGACGTTAAAGCCTATCTCACGAGCCCTATCACAGGCCCTAATCTGTCCGAATGCCCTTTGTAAGGCTCTGATATTTATCCTGTATGATGTGGATGCCGCTGACAATGCGAAATCATCAACGTAGGATAAGGAAAGTCCTTTTGGGAGGTCAATGTGAAGGGATGCCACATATATAACCAACAGTAGTGGGGATATCGGGGAGCCCTGTGGTATGCCCCCTTGGACTGGGGAGAAGGTCTTAGGTGATCCTTGAAACAGTAGATGGCAGGCTCTCTGGGAAAAGAAGGAGCCAATCCATGTGACCATGTAGTGGGGAACTTCTGCTCTCTTGAGGGAGGAGAATAGGATGGAGGGGTTCACGCTGTTGGAACCTCTTTTGATATCTTGGGAAGGAGTGGAGATCTTCAGACTAGGGCGTTGAAGGGTCCTGATTATGTCTCCTAGTGAGAGAGCAGCATCGAATGACGATAGGGCGTGAAGCGAGCGACACTGATTGTGATCCACAAGCTTCAGCAACCTGGCGATTAAGGAGAGACAGAATACAATGACTCTTTCTAGGATCTTAGAGACAGTCAGTAGGAGGACGATAACCCTGAAGGATGCAGGGAAGTCATAGGAAGGCTTGCCTGGTTTATTGAGCACGATGCCGTTGGCCATTTTCATGGAGACTGGATGATAGCCGAACTTCAATAGGGGGCCCGGGCCAAGGAGGTTGGTCAGGAGTCTAGGTGCACTGAGGTGAATGCTCTTCCATACTGAGAAGGGGATCATGTCCGGTCCAGAAGTGGAGGATGAGGAGCGCTTGTGGAGGGTGGCCAATATTTCGCTTGTAAGGAGAGGGGCACATCCTTGGTGTGGCCTTAGGATGGAGGGAACAATTGGGAGAGGCTTCGGGAGAAAGAAATTGGTGAGTGGTGTGGCGTTCTCCGGGAAGGTTTTCCAGTGCTGGGCCTTTGCGGTTTTAATCGACTTGAAGGACCTTTGCCTCGACAGTTTGGCCACTTCCCTGTCTTCTGTATCGTTTGAGGCCCGGGCCTTCTGGGAGGATGTGTGGAAGTCTTTCGGCAGCGTTGTTAGTACCCGGGACTACCCTGGCTTTGCCCTGACTGAGGGGGACCGGAGAGGCGTATGGACCTTTAGGAGTGTGACCAGGGTGTTGAGGTGTGAATCAAACAAATTCTCCAGTTAGTGTCTGGTAGGGAGGTCCGGAGGGGGGGGAACTTGTGCTCTTCAAGTAGCGGTTTGAGGAGGGGCCTGTCGGTTCTAACCCAGTTTGGGACCGCGATGAGGTATGCCATCATGATAGTGATAGCGACATGATCAAAGCCGGTAGAAGGCAGGTCAGTAGTCCAATCTTGGAAGAAGGGCATTAGGGGGGAGGACACAAACACAAGGTCTAGGACTGAGGGTCTGGAGAGTCCTTGGAGAAGGAAGTGGGTATGTACCCCTCGGGTGTTTAGAAGAGTATATCCATGTTCTGCAGCCCTTGAGAAGTACGGGAAGGAAGTCTTGAGTTTGGAGAAGTTGTGTCTTCTAATCAGGTCAGCCGAGGGGTGATGAATGTTGAAGTCTCCTACCACCAAGGTAGAGAAGGGTGTGCTTGGGAGGGCAAAAGTGGGCGAAATTGTCCGTTCTGTAGCTGTTGAGCCCCATACACTATAGAAGTTGACTATGTAGAACCTTTTGGCCTTGATGGTGAACATGGAGGGAGCAGATATCTCAAGGGTAGTAAGGTCTGACCTGCCTGTGAAGATTGGGGTGATGGTAGCCATGTCTATTATTGACCTGAAAGCATAAAAGGCTACCCGAGGTTGGCGGTTGGCAATCAAGGGGGGGAACGAAGTAAAGCCCACAAACGAAGACAATCAGTTTCTCCAGACCAGAGGGTCTTGAAGGCAAACAATCAAAGGAGGGTGTTTCGCTAAAGCAAAAGAATTAAATAAGGAAAGAAACACATCCCAGCTCCTGAGGCAGTTGTGTTGTACAATGGAAAGAACATGTTCACTGTTAGGTGCTGCACCCGGTGCAACAAGAGCCTTAGGTGCTGCGCCCGGTACATCCTGAGTGTTTGGTGCTGCGCCCAGTGCAACCTGAGTCTTCGGTACTGCACCCCTGTACACTCTGAGTCTTAGGTGCTGTGCCCGGTGCGTCCTGAGTCTTAGATGCTGGGTTCAGTTCCCTCTGGTGTGTTGTGTGGTACCATGATTGCATCTTGATTCTCGATTTGTGTTCTACCGCCCTGATTCTCGATTTGTGTTCTAGCGTCCTGTGCGTCTGATGCACAGGACACTCAGAATGCAAGCTATTATTTTTGCTAATAATCAATGGTGGCAGATTGCAAATAGCTCATATATTCAAGTCGGCAAGCGGATCAATGGTCGAGACATGGGAATAGTCAGTATACAAACAATGATTGGACAGGCACAGGTAATTCATAGCTGGGAGAGGCAGTGGCTAGTGAATCACAGGATTGATCTGAGGACATTAAATGAAATATATTAACTTATTCTCTCTAGTTATATACAGTATTTCAAGTTAGTGGGCTTGGTTGAAACTCGGCACTTAGGGTAGCAGTTCTGGTATTGAGTGTCAGGCTTCAATCTTGGTGGTGGGAGCACTATACAGTTTATCAGCAAAAATAATATCTTGCATTACATATATTCTGTGCGTCTGACGAACAAGACGCCAGAATGTTAATCCCGAATCAGGACGCAACTACCCAGCTATACAACGCATTAAACGGAACCAAACGCAGCACCTAGGAGTCGGGACATACCAGTTGCACCACCTAATACTCAGGACACTATCTGACACCGGATCTAATAGTCAGGACGGCACCTGACACAGCACATAATGCTCCAGATGCCACCTGACAGGAACCACATTTTCCTGAGATAAGTGAAGAGTCCCCTCTTTACCTATTTCAGTCCTTAGTCACTGGTGTCACCATAGATTTCATCCTATCAAACCATTCAATTTACTACAAGTAGTTTTCTATTATTCTAATAAACAGGCAAATTCACACTCCAGCCTCGGGTCTCCCTCTGGGGCTCAGGTCTCCCCTCTGATGGTCTTCACCATCCCACCCTCCTCCCAACTAATGTCAAACATCAGGAGAAGAAACAATACTGGGATATGACACAGTCTCAGATTCCACAATCACTATGGTTGTCATAGTGTTCATAACGGTATAAGTAGTCTGATTATTCCTGTATTTAGATAAAATCAAAACTAGGCGAACACTATAAGTCAAATACTAAATCAAGAAGATAAAGGGAAGAGAGACCTGGGAAATGTTAGTATATGTAAGTTTGCAAGGTAGCATGAGGGGATGGGAGAGGGGGGTGTGAGTACTGGTAACACAATGAGAAATTATGGTGAAGGGGATGGCCAGAAGCGTAAACACATGGTAAAGGCAGGAGGAGGAAGAAGTTGGGAAGGTGGGTGAGAAAGCTTTTGGTTATGAGGATGAAAGGATGATGAATTAAGACTTTCCGTTGCCAGCTCGGAGTCGCGGAGTTCTTCGATATTGACATCGGAGGAAGGATCATCTTTGGAATCAATAACTAGAACTAACAGGGTCAAGGCAATAGTAAGTATTTTAGCTTGAGAGGCTCTGGGTAGTGGAGTGGATTCAGCCAGTGAGCCACAGATTGCTAGTGTTTTGTTTACTGGTGTTGCTGCTTTGTGTGTAGGTTTAATAGCCCGAGTTGTTGATTGTTTGGGCACTTGAGTTCCCCAGAGCTGGGCAGGTGGCTTTTTCTTATCTTTTTCTAGCCAGGCATCTTGAAGACTTATCAGTTTTGCCCCACCAAGAACTCGTGGTTCGCGCAGCTTTCTTCTGTCTGTATTGTTATAGAGTTTTTTACTTTTCTATAACGTATAGCATTGTTCTTGCCATAATTCTTTGGAAGCGATTTCTTCCTCCAACTGATATTCTAAGAAATTCATAATCACACATGTTCTACTATAACCTCCTGATCATCTAGCCACATTGCCTCTAGAAGCATACCCATAGCCAGTACATGTTGGCGGATTTGCCAACTTTTTTGTGGCTTTTTGACAATACCGTACATGTAGCATTGCTTTTGGGGTTGGAGGATTGAGTTTTCCAAGTACCTGCCTAGGATTTACAGTGTGAATGCCTGTAGCTAGAAAAGATTGAGTAATACTCTGTGAGGTGAAGGTGGAGTTACGGACTTTGGTTAAAAAGGAAATGATAAGGGCCGTTTTGATTCCAACAATATTTTTTCCCAAACGAACATAATCATCAACTGCCCTCCCATAAAAGTGCTAGTAGGGTGTAACGACCCTATACATAGGTAGCTACAGTGGACTAAACTCAAGCCCATATGGTATACCAAGAGGTAACCAGAGTGAGGATAGACCAGTATACTTAGTATACCAACTGTAGACATGAGTTGGTACAAGTGTCTAAAAAGTGACCTGGTGACATCGGGTTAGACAGGGTAACCTAGGTAGGCCAAAGTTACGCTGCTAGGCAGGGTAACCTTCGGAGGACATGTTCGCGTAAAGTTAAGGAAACATAGTAAACGTTGCACAGGCCTCCGGGGTAACATTATATGTAGTTGTTGGGACTCCCGAATGGAATAAAGGCACAACAGGGTAAAGTTACCCTACCTTGGAAACATGATTACCCTACCTTGGGGACCCAGTTACCCTACTGAGGTACGCCAGTTACCCTACCTTGACCGACAAAGTCATCTGCGGACTTAGGGGGAAGTTATCCCACTATAGTGGGGCTCTTAGATGTTCATAGGGCTGCTTCGTAGGGCACGAAACGGGCTACTGACGGAGCAGGAGTTGTCTGAACCTCCTGTAACTTTCAGTGGATATACCTAACACCCCCCTGCGGCCCCTGCGTTGGTACGGAGCGACAGCACGGTATGGCTGTGTAGTTGTGTGCTTCCTAGTAAAGTGAGATCCCTAGGAACGCTCCCACAACAACGTATGAGTTGTGGCCGTCCAACTGACCAGAAGCTGTTCGCAGGATATATAAGGGGTGTGAGGGTGACCGCCTCCTGGGGTGCCACCTGGATAACACCTGGGAACCACCTACAGGCATACTTTGACCTCAGGGTAGTTGTATGGTTAACAGTAGAGGGCTTGGGGCTGACCGGGGAAGCTGCAAGGCTTCCAGGACAACCACCCCAAAGCCAGTCCCAGCCTACCCCGTGAACTGTAGCATTACCATGGGTTATTAGTGGACTCTAGAGGTGTGAGTCTTGTTACGATTTAAGAGGGTCCCGCATGGTTGACTGTGTGTAGCGCCCATGCAGTCAGGCAGCAGGAGATTTCTTATGGTGGGAGCATGCAGTAAGGTTTAGAAGCTTAGTGTAGCTAAGTAGATTTGCCGATGGACTGCGTAGCTTGTGTAGACGAAACCACCGCTGGGCCAGTAAGTCCCAATGGATATTATCTGTACAGTGGGCATGTCGGTCGGCCACTGATATGTTACCGATAGGAAAGAGCTTTTGCTCATGCAGATGTAGTTGGAGAGATATCACCGTAAGCACTTCCTATTTGTGGAGATAGTTAATATCCGAGCGGTCTGACTGCCTCCGAGTGTTAACTCACTCTAGGCGGGTGAGTTGGATAGACCTGAGCTGAGCAGGGTGCTCGTGAAATGTCAGAATGGTTGACGGGTCTCCTCTGGCTTTACATTATTCTACCTAACTAAAGCGAGATACATCCTATTTAGATAACCAATGATCCTCGAGAGAACTTATTGAGTGAAGCTTTCAGGCTTAACGATATTAAGTTTTACCGCTTGATTCTACTTTGAATTATCTTTATCTTTGTTTTGATCCTTACTTCTGCTTTGAGTCGGTGCTGTCGCAATCTTAGGATCTGTCTTCCTATAGAGTGCCCCTGTTACAGTATCTCGTTAAGCGCACTCGCTTAACTCTCTTCTGAGAATGGTTGATTGCAGACGCCTACTGTTGACATTGTTTGAATACGAGTCGCTTGTCTGGTACAAGACGCATCGGGTGGAAAGAACAATGTCTACCTCAGTGGCTATGCACCGTTCCCGTTCCAATCAATGCTCAAACCAGGGTCTCCAAGACCTCTCCATGTTCAATGCCTGTGCGGACTTGATCCGATTAGGTTGGACCCTGGTGGCAGGTTTATTGGAGTACGAACCCACTCCTATTGCTGAGGAGTTGGTTGAGGTAGTTATTGAGAACCCATGTGGCCTCTTGGCCACCGTGACCCGAGATAACACTGTTAGGCAAAGAGTGCCGGAACAGCGCAGGAGCAATGTCACATTTCAAACCTTTGTTCGAGACATATTCGAGTCCTATCTTCTGCAGGAATTGGGCAAACGTTTTCAAGAGGCTCAAGGTCAGTTAGAAAACTTTGTCGAAGAGAAACAGTTGATGTTCCAAGAAGAAATCGTCAATAGTGCGAATGCATAGATGTGGGAACAGCACAATGCGCTCCGTCGGCAAGCCATGTCGGTGCAGATGTTGAAGGGAAGAGTAGCAGCCCTCGAACAAGCCCGACGCGAAAACTATGATATTGACCTTCAGAATGATGTTGTGATGAGAGCAGCTCCCCCGTTGCCTTTGGTGCAAGCGCCCCCTGTTCACTATGCTGCGGAATTGGCAAAGTTTATGGTTGATGAAAGATACGAGTCCTTCCTGACCGAGCTTGCATTGCAAAACATGCGACAGCAAATGCAGCTAGATGCCCAACAGCAGCAGTTTAGGGAGCCACAACAGCAGCTTGCTCAGTCTGCATCACGGCTATCCCCGTTCGAAACCGCAATCGCACATGCCCTCAGTTCGAGAGGCCAAACCCCTGCCGCCGTTACTGGCCTAGGTAAAGCACGGGAGAGACGAAAGGCTAGCAAGGAACGAAGGACTGGCGCTGGTTCTGGTTGTGTTTCACTGCAACCGGCAACCCCTACTACCAATCCCCTGGTGGCTGCCCTCCCCGTAGTTGAACCAAGAACCCCTCTGATTGTAGTAGAAGACGAACGTCCTTTTGACGTCGCTTCGTCGACTCCTCTGCCAGCCACACCTGACAACCCAACTGCCTTTGCTTTGGCAACAGTGCCTGCGGCTATGGCAAAACCTTCGGGTAATGCGGGATGGGGCAGATTTCCGGGGCCAGCGGCACAGTCGGCTACGGCTTATTGTTCCGCTGGTTGTAGGATTGAGGGAGAAAGAACTGAACTCAGTTGGACTCATCGGGTACCTTGTCTACGAAGCGATGGTAAACCTATTGTGCTTCCTCCAGGTTCTGAGCCACGACCTTCGAAGTTGAAAAAGATCCGTTTCCCCTATTGTGATGCATCAACGCATACAGCGTTAGACGATTGTTGGGATTTCAATAAGAGATTTTCACTACGACAGAATACCACCAACCGACCTCCTATATCTTCGACTATGTCATTATCCCGTTCCGAAAGAATGGATGAAGATAGTGAGGAAGGTTCGAGGTTTAGTGGGTATGATAGGCCTAGGTCTACCCGAGGTAGAAATACCAAAGATAACGGAGGAGACAAAGGTAGCATTCCGCCAACGGGTAGAAATGTTGCTGGTGGAGGAGACCCGGGTGATTCCGACCCCTCTTCCGATAGTGACAACTCCGACTCCCCACCTTTCGATCCGCGCAAAATCATTGGTAGTCGTAAGAACCACTGGGATGAGGCAAGGAAGGCAAAGTATGATCAACGGTTAAGGCGACTTCGGAAGCTTTACAAGAGGCAAAGGAATAGCAAGGGATCTGCTTATAAGCCCAAAAAGCCTGAGCGCCTTGGGATACTAGACCGTTTCGATGGTTACCCTAAGGACACTCAACATTTCATTCAAGATGTCAAGATTAAGCTAAACTATTTGAGAGAATCCCTCGTGGATGATATGGATAAAATTAGCCTCATCATTCCCCTCCTTCGTGCCGGAGCCAAAAAATGGTACCATAGCATCCATGTCTATATCAATGAGGATGCAGCCATTCGTGACAAGAGGCCGTTTGACCCAAATAATGTTCTTCGAACATGGGAAGGCTTTCGCAAGCTGTTGGTATCCAGTTTTGGTGGGCACTCAGATCGAGATCGTGCTCTTCGTGAGTGGAATGGTGTATCCATGCAGCGAGGAAAGATTGATCTGTTCGTAGATGAACTAATCCAGCTGGCAAATGAGTTGAAATATGGTGGGAACTATGTGAAGGATAAGGCTCACGTGGGGATGACAACTGATATCCGTAATACGTGGGCTATGAAGACTCCACACCCCGAAGACTATGTTGACTACCTAACTTGAAGCCTTCTGCGAAATACAGGTCACCAGTTAGAAGATGTCGCTTCTTTCAACCGTACTGTTGTTAGAGCAAAAGACTCCTCTCATCGTGACAAGAGCGACGATAGGCATACCTCCACTAAGAAGCAGAGAAAGGAGAGAAAAGGTTCGGGCCTTCGTAATCCCAAACCTACCAACCCAGCGCCGCGGTCTTTCCGACCGCCAGAATCCGAGGAGGCAAAAGCGCACAAAGATATAGAGCCAACTCTGATCGATCGTCCCAAGCGGTTGAACCAATGCTCACCTAGTGGAGATCCGAATCACTTCTGGCGCAAATGTCCTGTAGCCACTCCTGTTGTCACCTCGGCCAAGCTTAATCGTAAGCGGACCGTTAATGAGGGAGGACACCAGGACCGTGCTTCGATTCCGAAACCAAGAGGCATTGAAGCTCCTCTACCTGCTGTTAAACGAGTAGAGGCAGAGATTCGCGGATCGGCTCTGCAAATACTAGAAGTGGAGATGGATGCGTTGGACTAGGTAAGTCCTGCCTCTATCCTCTGGTTTTAGAAAAGCACTGACTCCGGGTCCAAGCTCAGATGGCACGAAGGATGGAGATGGAATATGTGGACCGTATGTTCCTCCCCCAAAGAACCTACAAGCTGAAACCAACATGGACTACAGGAATGACTGTGTGGATTAGTTTTCTTTCGGAGGTTTTCGAGATGGTTACGGCTCTTTCTTTGGTGTTTATGTTGATTTCATTTCTTATCTAATTTTGCGAAACGTTCGCTTTATTTTCATAAGGAAGGAAATGGTGTTGGGTTCAGGTTTTGAGTTATAAGGGTTATTGTTTTGATTTTGTCAGGCAGGACTTCGCATAGCAATTGAAGTGATTCTGCAACTTTACCTGAGGAGGGTTAAGGACCCGAAATCATGCTGGCGTGATAGTAAACCCCCAAGCTATTTGAAACACCGTAATTGTACCCATTTGATAACTACTCGCGACCCGCTGTGGCCGCTCTTGTGTCGGAAGGCAAGAGATATTGAGTAGTAATCCCTAGAAAACACCACCACATACCTGATACTAACCAACAATGTTTAGTGACGAGAGACCCGCTAAGCGGTTGAGGCTTGCAGGCCCTCCGCCACACACTAGGTCTATACATATGAATGTAAGGCTCGACTGGAGCCACAATGGGAAGAAACAGAGCGAAGAGGGTCTATTATTGTTGGATAGTGGCGCTACGGGCGCAGTATTGAGTAGCGCTTGGTTAGCAATGCCCAGCTACCATGTATACGTCGGGAGACTCCGCCACCTATTTCTGATGCAAGCGGGAATCACATCCCTGGTTCAGGTCTCCACTATACAAAGACAGTTGATATGTCAATAGGAGACCATACTAATAAGATGAGATTTGAGCTTGCTGATATGCCTTCAGGACACCTGGACGGTTATCTGCCAATGGTGTGGTTGAAGGACCACAACCCAGATATCAACTGGGAAAGGGGAAGTCTGAAGTGGCGCTCAGACTATTGTAAGACCCATTGTCTCCGAAGCAAGAGTCGCATAAAGTTTATTACCTGCGAGGAACTCATAGCTGAGGATCCCAACAACATGTTTCTATGTGGGATGCCCCTTTGGACTTGTGAAGATGGAGAAGACATAAGTCTTAAGCTGCTGCCAGAATACGAGGATTACACTAATATATTCAGCGAAGAAAAGATCAACGTCTTGCCGAACCATACCGAGTATGACCACTGCATTGACTTGGTCCCGCGCTCTGACTTCCCACAAAACCACATTACGCGCTCACTGTTCGTGTAACAGGTTTATTCCTGTGTAACGAAAATACAATAGGACCGGCGATAGACCGGCTAGCGCTGGTGCTAAGGGAGGCTTCAAGGGACCGGAGGTAAGAGATAATAGTTGAAGGACAAATAGAACTCAGGGATTGCCGTTCAACCAAGTCTATTCTTAGACTGAAGGTCTGTCGAAGTCTGCTGTCTCCTGTTAGCCAGGAGACTGGTTTAAATACAAAATCCAAGAGCGATAGCCTTCCTGCAATCACGATCATTACCAGTAGCTGCGCACATACCGGGATCCTGTAATCCTGCAAGACCAAGGAAAGAAACATAACTCAGCCTCCACTAGTGCTACATGACCATTCCATACCCGGAATCCTAAATATATACTTCCAGCAAAGCAAACCAAAGATAGCAATACGATAGCATAGCCTACCTGACTCAGAGACAGTGGCGAAGCTGAAATCAAATCAAATAAGCCAAATATAAATCAACTAAACATAGGAGATCCTGCACTGCCTGCTCCTGTGTACCGTTACCGGAACATGTACACATGTTACATTCCCTTATTCTGAAAAATCAACTATCATTCCAAAGTCTTCGCTGTCTTCAGCGCTCTCGTCGGTGTGCCATAGGAGGCTGTCGTCATCTGTGGGGAAATAGTCCTGCTCAGAGCTGCTAGAGTCATATTCCTCATCGTCATAGGGTTCCCAGAAGTCGTCTGGGCAATCCTTTGTGGTGCAGGGTGTAGAGGAAACTTCGATGGGTTCCCAGGAAGCTTTAATGTAGTGGGAGGTGATCTGGGGCGTTGGTTCTGCTGGGTGGTTAGTGTCCCAGTATTCCTGTATGAGTTCCAGGGAGTGCTGGAGGTTCTCGATAGGTTCCCAGGAGTCGTCTGCTCGCTCATAGCCTTTCCAGTGAACTAGGAATTCGTACCTGTTGTTCTGGCGGCGGTAGTCGAGTATCAGCTCTGCTTCCCATTCTTCTGCATTGTCGATTAGGATGGATGCTGGCTTGTCCATTCTGCGGGACTTGAATCTATCGGGATCGTTCTCTCTGAATTCCTTAAGGGAGGAGACGTGGAAGTAGGGTTTCTGGCGGGCCATTTTGGGTGGGAGGTGTAGTTTGTACTTGTCTGTGTCGCGTAGATGTTCTAAAACCTTGAAGGGTCCGAACCAGCGTGGTTCTAGCCTTTTGGATCGTCCAGGGGAGGAGGTATAAGGGCGGCCTCTAACAAGAACTCTGCTGCCATTCTTGAAGGGTTCTGTTAGGGGCTTGCGGCGTTTGTCAGCCTGGACAGTCTGGTGGAAGGTGGCATGCTTTCTGGCCATGTCTACTTCCATTCTTGTTGCTTCATGGGCGTTTAGGATATCGTCCACAGCTGGTACCTTGCTGGCAGATCTCTGGACAGGGTTGAATATCTTCCAGGGGCGTCCATAGAGGGCATGGTATGATGAGATGCCTAGAGATTCATTGGGGGCGCCATTCATAGCTGCTGCAATAGCGGGGAGGGCGCCGGACCAGTTGTTTGGTCTGGGGTTAACGAAGTTCCTCATTAGCTGTTTGAGGGTACGGATCCTTTGCTCAACCTGGCTATTCATTTGGTGGTGGTATTGGGTCGCCATCCAAACCTGGATACCAAGGGACTTCATCCTTTGTGACCAAAACTTAGAGGTAAAGCGGGAGTCCTGGTCAAGGACAATGCTAAGAGGGAGGCCATGGACGTCGAAGATACAACTGTTGAGTTTCTTGAAGATCTTCTCAGAGGTAGCAGCGTCCTTGAGTGGGATGAGATGTGTGTAGGAGGTAAAGCGGTCCATGACCATGATAGATGTATAGCCATCGGATTTGTTAAAAGAGCCGGCGAAGTCTATGGCTAGGGATTGGTAGGCTTCGTCGGGGTCAGGGCGGGTAAGGGATCATCCATAGGGTAGGGTGGTGGGCTCATTGTTAATCTGGCACTTATTGCACAACCGACAGTATAGGACAAAGTCCTGGTGCATCTGTGGCCATCAGAAGAAGCAAGCCGCATAGGAGTAGCATTTGTAAGCTGAGAAATGTCTGAGGCCTTCATGGACAGTCTTGAGGATGAAATCCCGTAGGGATACCCCCATCTCCAGAGGTCCTACCGGTATATAAAGGTTTTCGTACGCATTGGTGTTCTGGGCAAGTAGAAGGCCATCGCGGATGGAATAGTGCAATTTGTTATCGGTTTCCTTAACCCTGGTGTAGAGGGCGTCAGTCTTAAGGGCATTTCTAACTGGCTGGGCGAGGATACCCATAAGGCGGGAGTGTAGGGTGCTTAGGAATTGGTTGGCATTGGTTGCCTCATCGGAGTCATAGCCTGCTTGGCTGTACTGGGGACTAAAGGCCGGCGAGGCCATGGGCCGTGTGGGTAGAATGGTATCATTCATACGAAAAGGCGGAAGGCTTTCTGAGAGGTAGGGGATATTGGGGAGCGAGGCCTGGCCTGCTTCAAGGGCTGTATTCAATGTTGAAGTCCTATCCTCCTCTTTTCTCTTTGTCTTCTTACTCTGCTTCCGGACCTTAGAGTCCTTTGGCCAGTAGCCTGCATCTTCTTTTTCATTCTTATGTATTTCACACCCATCATCAGTGCATGACATCCAGCTCATTTCTGAGTATCGGTGTTCCCTTTCACTCGAGATTGGGAGAGTTCTATTATCACCCCAAGAGTTTCCAATCAATATTCTGCTATCGTTGCTGGCTGCGCTCGATGTAGTAGCTGGCGAGGAAGCAGAGGCTTTACGTTTCTGGAAGCGAGTTACTGCATTGCTGGTAATCTCGTCCATAAGGTATTCAGGGCGGCAGCGACTGATAGAGTCACTGCTGGTAAGAGTCGAAGAGGTTTGGGCTTCGCCTGAGTGGTACATGGTGTCGTCTGATTCAATGCTAAAATCGGTAGAAGAGGCGTAGCTTGTAGTGATCTGTAGGGGTTGGGTAGTGTTCAGTAGCTCAAGGCTGTCAGAATCGATAGTGGGGTCCTTGAGGCTTATATCCAATGGTCCTGGGGTTCCCTCATGGATTCTCGATAGGTAGTCTGCTAGGAAATTCTTCGCTCCTGGCTGGTATTCTATTTTAAAATCAAAGTGACTGATGTGCGTTAGCCATCTCTGCTGTCGTCCATTGA
>Ga0307509_10004282_pt1 | contig 20781 bp, 12 predicted proteins | sample 10_EM_MG_FD_202245 | JGI IMG/M metagenome (GOLD analysis project Ga0307509, IMG submission 202245) | Populus trichocarpa ectomycorrhiza microbial communities from riparian zone in the Pacific Northwest, United States - 10_EM | ecosystem: Host-associated > Plants > Roots > Unclassified | place... | reverse complement strand
TTCGGCCTGGTCGATGAATATTAATACGCTCATATAAATAATAGGGGGATGTAAGATGTTGAATGAATATTAAAATGCTTTCGCTTCCTCATGCAGTAATCTTACCAGCTCGGCGGGGTTGTCGGCCGGTACCAGTTTCACGCCGGCTTTGGCAGGCGGTAATTCAAAACCGGCAATGGAGGTCAGTGCATCCACGGCCACCGGGTCAACTGCTTTCAGCGGTTTGGTGCGGGCGCCCATGATACCTTTCATATTGGGAATGCGTTGTTCGGCCATGCCCTTCTGGCAACTTACTACCAGCGGCAATGCGGCTTCAATCACTTCTTCGCCGCCCTCTATCTCACGGGTGATGGCAGCGACGCTGCCATTGAGATCGAATTTGGTGGCCAGCGATACATAAGGCAAATCAAGCAGTTCAGCCACCATGCCGCCGATGGAAGAACCATTGTAATCGATGGTTTCCTTACCCGTAAAAATAAGTTCGTAACCACCTTGTTTTGCAACGGCCGCTATTTGTGAAGCGATATAAAAACTGTCGTGGCTGTCGGCATTAACACGAATGGCTTCATCGCCGCCCAGTGCCAGTGCCTTGCGGATGATGGGGTCGGCATCGGCTCCGCCCACGGTCACCAGGTGAAGACCGATGGAGGGATCTTTCTCTTTCAGTTCGATGGCCCTTACCAATGCATACCACTCATCATAAGGATTGATGATCCATTGCACACCGTCGGCGGCGAATTTCGTATTGTTATCCGTGAAAGCTATTTTTGCCGTGGTATCAGGGGTTTTACTGATGCAGACTAAAATCTTCATATCGTCTTTTATTTTTATTTCAATGATGCCCGGAAGCTATAAAAAGATTGTTAAAATTACCGGGATTCATAAAGTTGTTTATGCAACTAAAGCAAAGATAAGTGTTTACAAAGATATATTTCAACCATAGTGGAAAAATTGTCAGGAACCATGGATCGCATTGCGCAAATAACTGAGTTACTGAAAGCAAGCCCGGCAGATAGTTTTTTGAAACATGCCCTTGCCCTTGAATATATTAAGAAAGGAAATGATGTTACCGCCCGATCAATTTTTGAAGAAGTATTGGCCGATGATCCGGGATATGTCGGTTCTTATTATCATCTTGCAGGCCTGTTGGAACGGAACGGCGACATCAAGGCGGCCATCGAATGGTATGTGAAGGGAATGGAACGGGCGAAAGCCGCCGGTGAGCACCGTGCCTACAACGAGTTGAAGGCGGCTTACGAAGCCCTCGCAGATTAAAGGGGGATTAAATTTGCCGGGAGAATAAAATGAACATATGATATTGCGGGCCTGAATGACAGGATATTCAACAAAGGGTACTCTAAAATTCAATATTATTATGGCAACTACGAAGAAGCAATCGAAGAGAAAAACTGTGCAGGTACTTCATCCCGGGGAAATACTAAGAGGTAAACTGGCAGACAAAAAAATTACGCAGAAAGCATTCGCCCGGTTGATTGACATGCAGCCGCCGCATGTAAGCGGGCTGATTAACGGCAAGCGGCACATATCGGCAATGCTGGCGCTGAAGCTGGAAAAACTATTGGGCGTTGAGGCCATCAACTGGATGAAATGGCAAATGCTGTACGACCTTGAAACCGCCCGCAAGAACCAGCGGGTGCGCCGGCGGATTAAATAAGGTCCCTTAATTTTTCCGATGAACCTTCTTTCTTCTTTTACGGCTGCAATTGCAAACAACCGGCTCTTTACACCGGGAAGCAGGCTGTTGCTCGCCGTTAGTGGGGGCCTCGACTCCGTAGTGCTATGCGAGCTATGCCACCAGGCGGGCTATGATTTTGTCATAGCCCATTGCAATTTCGGGCTGCGGGGAGCAGAAAGCGAACGCGATGAAGCTTTTGTAAAAAGCCTGGCTCCCCGCTACGCCAAACCTGTTTTGGTTAAACAGTTCCAAACGGAGCAATATGCTTCGGAGCATAAATTGTCTATCCAGGAAGCCGCCCGGGAGCTGCGTTACAAATGGTTTTTTGAGCTGCTGGGAGTGGATAGCCGCGAGCCACGAGCTGCGGGCCGCGAGCCGTCCATGCAGCAACCGCTCACAGTTCCTTCCTTCCTCCTCACTGCACATCATGCCGGCGACAATGCAGAAACCATTCTCATGAACCTGGCCCGCGGGGCTGGCCTTCATGGTCTTACCGGCATCCCCGTAACCGGGGCCGGCGGCAGGCTGGTGCGGCCACTGTTGTCGTTCCGCCGTGGCGACCTGGCGGCTTTTGCCGCCGAACAGGGGCTGCAATGGGTGGAAGACAGCTCGAATGCATCGGTAAAGTATACCCGCAACCTGTTTCGCCACGAAGTAATACCCGCCATCGAAAAAGCCTACCCGGCCGTGGTCGACAATCTCAATGCCGCCGCCCGGCGCTTCAAAGCCGTGGAAGCGGTATACCTGGATGGTATAGCCGCTATTAAAAAGAAATTGTACAAGCAAAAAGGCGCCGATACCCATATCCCGCTCAAACAATTCCTGGCCTGCAACAACACCGCGGTATGGTATGAGCTGATCAAAGACTTCGGCTTTACCGAAAAGCAGGTCGATGAAGTTGTGAAGCTTTGCCAGGGCGCCACCGGTGCTTATATTGAATCGCCGGCATCGGGGCGGGGAATGCAATACCGGCTTATCCGCCACCGCAACTGGCTGATTGCCGCCCCGCGAAAAAGCGAACAGGCCGAAACCATCGTCATCAATGCCTACGAGGGAGAAGTTGGCTTTCCTTCCGGCCGGCTGTTGCTCGAAACAAAAGAAGCGGCGTCCTTTGCCATTCCTTCCGCCGCCACGCAGGCCTGCCTGGATGCCCGCCAGGTGCAGTTTCCGCTGCTATTGCGCAAATGGAAGGCGGGGGATTATTTTTACCCCCTTGGCATGAAGAAGAAAAAAAAGCTGGCCCGTTTCTTTATCGATCACAAGCTGTCTAAAACCGATAAGGAACGGGTATGGGTGCTCGAAATGAATAAAAAGATCGTTTGGGTAGCGGGCCACCGCATCGACGACAGGTTTAAGATAACGCCGTCTACAAAGGAAGTGCTTCGGATTACATGGGTCAACAGTGAAAAGTGAATGGTCAATTATCGGCGGCCCCATTCACTATTCACCATTCACTACTCACAAATTGAAATGTGTTTTTATCTTGTACACAAATTCCTGCAACAGGTTGTGATCCGAAAGCGCGCTCCCGGCCACGATAAGAAAGGAAATGCCATACAGGGCCCCCCATATATGCGCGGAATGGTTGATATTGCCGCCGCCCCTTTTATCCAACACGGATGATATCACCAGGTAAACGATACCAAATATAAAACCGGGTATATAAAAACCGGGCACGATGATGAGGCCGATGCCCTGCAACGGGTTCATGAAAATAAAGGCGAATACCACTGCCGATACGGCGCCGGAAGCGCCGAGGCTGCGATAATTATAGTTTTCGCGGTTCCGGGCATAAGTGGGCAGCAGGCAAAAGAAAAGCGACGACAGGTACATCAGCAGGTAAAGCCATTTTCCTTTCTCCCCGAAAGTCCAGAGAAATTCCTTTTCCACCATGTCGCCGAATATCCAGAACGAATACATATTAAACCCCAGGTGCATAAAATTGGCATGTATAAACCCGCAGGTGAAAAAGCGGTAATACTGCTTGCGGAAGGTAATGGCCGGTGGGTCAAAAATCAGGTCGTCGATTATTTTTTGGTTGTTAAAAGCCGGGATGGAAACAGCACAGGTTACAATTATAATAATAAGCGTGATGGTTATCGTCATTTCGTTGTTTGTTATTGATGATGGTATTTTTCGTTTCGCTGTATGGTGCAGGCGCGGTACACCTGCTCCGCTAATATAAGGCGCACCAGCTGGTGCGGAAAAGTGAGCTGTGAAAGCGACCAGGTGTAATTGGCCCTTTTCAGCACCGTATCGTGCAGGCCATAGGCCCCGCCGATTAAAAACACCAGTTGCCGGGCGCTTTCATTGGCCCTGGCCTGTATAAAAACCGCCAGTTGGGCCGACGACAATTGTTTTCCCCGTTCGTCGAGCGCCACCAGGTAGTCGTCTTTCGACAGGCTGGCCAGTATCATTTCCGCTTCCTTTTTTTTCAATTCGGGTTCGCCCAGCACGCCGGCATTTTTGGGCGGGGGCATCACCTGCCAGGCCGCCGGGTAATAATTGCCGGTGCGGCGGGTGAAGTCGTCCACACCGCTTTTTACATAGGGCTCGTGCGCTTTGCCGATGGCCAGGAATTGTAATTTCATCCGTTAACCGCTTTCATCCCGGAAAATTAGTAAATAAACGCCCATTTTGCGATTAAGCCCCGATTTGGGGTTCCGGGCGTTATTCTTTTGACTTTTAACGATTTGAGATCGTTCCCGGCATCGATTGCGTAAAAAAAGAACCGGTGCAGCAATGATATTAAAAAATATCTCTTTAGAATTGGTGTGGAATTAACAAGACAGTAACCAAAACTAACCGGAATTGACAATAGAACGATTGCCATAACCCCCGGTTATCAGATAAACAGCAGCTTATTTCTGCCTGACATGTAAAATGAAGCCATTATGAAAAAACTCTCATTGCTACTAGCGATTTGTGTTCCCATTCTCTTATCAGCCCAAACCAGACAAGTAACCGGAAAAGTAACCGATGACAACAATGCGCCTTTACCAGGCGTAAGTATTGTTGTGAAAGGCGCGTCCGGCGGTGCTCAAACCGACAAGGACGGAGCTTTTACCATTTCATTGCCCGGCACCGGCACGGTGCAACTGGTTTTCAGCCATGCGGGTTTTCAGGCGGTGACCCTGGGCACCGATGGCTCAAAACCGGTGAGCCTCCGTCTCGTTAAAAACGATAATTCGCTCGAAGATGTGGTCGTGGTAGGGTATTCATCCGTAAAAAGAAGGGATCTGACCGCATCCGTATCGTCTGTAAGCGCCAAAGACCTGAAAAACACACCGCTTAACTCGGCAGCCGAAGCCCTGGCAGGACGGTTGGCGGGTGTTACGGTAAATGTGTCGGAAGGTGCACCTGGCGCCGATGTGGATGTATATGTACGCGGGCGGGGTTCCATCACACAAAGCGGTGCCCCCTTGTATGTAGTGGATGGCATACAGATAGAAAATGCACTGTCTGTGCTTTCGCCGCAGGATATTGAGTCCATCGTTGTTTTGAAGGATGCCGCCTCTACGGCCATTTATGGGGCAAGAGGCTCCAACGGCGTTTTTCTTATCACCACCAAAGGCGGTAAGAATACGGGCGGTAAAACCACCGTTACCTACAATGGCTTTGCGGGTATTACGCAGCTGGGCAAGGAACTGGATATGATGGACCCATACAATTTTGTGTTGTATTGGTATGAGCGGGCTAAATATTCGGAGAACGCTTCCGATACCGCCGAAGCGGCCATTTATATCAACCGGATGAGCAATTACGACACTATCGCCTCCACGTATAAAAATTATCCCACTGCCATGGATTGGCAGAAAAAGGTGATGGGGCGCAATGCCTTTCAGCAAACCAATAACATCAGTGTCAGCGGCGGCACGGCCACCACGCAGTTTAACCTGAGTCTTACCGCCAATAAACAAGAGGGCCTGATCAGCAATTCGGCGTTGGATCGCAAACTCATCAGCTTCCGTTTTGATCATAAAGCGACCGAAAAATTAAAAGTTGGGTTTAATGCAAGGTATAACGTGCAGAAGATTACAGGCGCGGGCACTTCCGATGCGGGAGGCGCCGGCAGCAACCGCCTGCGGCAATATACCAGGTACCGTCCGCTGCTGTTGCCCGGCCAGCCCGACGATTATTATGATGTCAATCTCGATGTTGCACAGAATCCCGGTAATGGCCTTAACCTCGTCAATCCCCTGCAGCTCATCAATAATGAATACAGGTTGCGCACGGTTACCGCCTATAATTTCAATGGATACCTGAATTACAGTTTTGCCAAGAACTTCTCTTTCAGGAGCACATTCGGCTACGACGTAAATAAAACGGAGTCCGACGCCTACGATGATACCCTAACCGCCAATGCAAGGGCCAACAGCCGGCTGCCGATACTCACCATCAGCAATAATGATCGGTATACCATCAATAATTCCAACGTGGTAACTTATTCCAATCATTCGCTGTTTAACTCCAAACATTCGGTGGATGTTCTGGTGGGCCAGGAAATTTATCAAACCGATACTAAAACGAATAGCCTGCAGGTCAATTATTTTCCGGTAGGTATTAAGCCCGAACAGGCAATGGCCAACCTTGGGCTGGCAGCACCGCCTGCGGGCCTTCAGCAACCCAAACCTGCATCGGCCGATGTGGTTACGCGACAGTTGTCGTTATTTTCGAGCATCAAATACAACTTCGAACAGAAATATCTCTTAACCCTGAACTTCCGGGCCGACGGCTCTTCGCTGTTTGGTGCCGACTACAGCAGCCCGATTGCACCAACGGATCCTACTAACCGCAAATGGGGCTATTTCCCTTCGGCGGCAGTGGCCTGGCATATTTCGCAGGAGAGTTTTATGCAGAACATGTCTTTTCTCAGCGATGCCAAAATCAGGGTCAGCTATGGTGCGGCGGGCAACAACCGCCTGAACGCCTATGGGTATACCACCGGTTATTCACCCCCTTCCAACGCCGGATACGGGCTGAGCGATGTACTTAATTACACCTTAACGCTTCCTTCCCGCCTTGGCAACCCGGTTATTACCTGGGAAAACCTGTTGTCGAAAAACCTGGGCTTTGACCTGGCCTTCCTGAATAACCGTATATCGCTGACGGTGGATTTATATTCCAACCTCACCAAGAACCTGCTGATTGAAAATAAAATCGCTCCCACCTCCGGCTATACCACCCAATACCAGAATGTGGGATCGATGCGCAACAATGGTCTCGAAATACAATTGGGCGCTACTGTGCTGCAAAAACGCGACTTTAACTGGAATGCCAATTTCAATATAGCTTTCAACCAGAATAAGATCATGAGCCTGGGCAGCCAAACAAAGTTCACTGCCAACTCCGGCTGGTTCAGCACTACCGCGAACCCCGATGACTACCTGGTGCGGGTGGGCGACCCCATCGGCTCTATGTATGGGCTCAAAACAGATGGCTTCTATAAGCCAAGCGATTTTGATGTAACGCCTTATGTGGATGCTACCAACAATGCCAAATACCCGACCCTGCTGTACCAATATAAATTGAACGGGAAAGTGCCCGATGCCACGTCCGTGCTGGTGAGTGCAGTCGCCCCCGGGCAGGAAAAATTCGTTGACATGAACAATGATGGCAGAATTACACTCGACAGCGACCGCACGGTCATCGGTCATGCCCTGCCCAAATTCACGGGCGGCTTTAACCAACAGTTCACCTATAAAAACTGGGACCTGAACGTGTTCGTCAATTTTTCGTACGGCAACCAGATATTTAATGCCAACAAACTGGAATTCGGCAATGCTTATGGGCTCGACCAAAATATGCTGGCCATTAACAACGGCCGCTGGAAGTACATCGATGCAACGGGCAACCTGGTACAGAAACAACTGGCCAATCCCGTTTCCGGTCAACCCCCCATTGTGATAGGCATAGCGCCCGATGCACTTACCGCGGTTAATGCCGGCGCCACCATCTGGCAGCCAAGCCAGTCGGTGAATGGATTTGCACTTACGTCCTATGCCGTGGAAGATGGCTCTTACCTGCGTGTTAACAACGTAACGCTCGGGTATACGATCCCGAAACAATGGACGCAGCGAGCGAAAATAGCCAGCTTCCGTATTTATGCTACTGCCAGCAACCTGCTTACACTGACCAGCTATTCGGGTTATGACCCCGATGTGAGCACCCGGCGCAGCAGCCCGCTTACCCCCGGGGTAGACTATGCGGCTTACCCGCGTGGACGTACCTATGTGTTTGGTGTAAATATTTCATTGTAAAACCCGTTTAATTGCCATTTATGAATAAGCTTTTAAAACTTCCCGTCATATTCCTGCTGTTGCTGGTGGCAACGGCAACGACGATATCTTCCTGTAAAAAATATTTATCTCCCGTACCGTTGTCCACTTTCGACCCAAGCGTTGTGTTTAGCAATATCCCCAATGCCATGGCCGCGGTGAACGGCGCCTACCTGTCGATGGCCGGCGATTACGGCTATGGTATTCGCGTGAGCTTTTATTATGCGCACGACGATGATAATATCATGGGCGGCGGTTCCGGTTTGAGTGCGGCGCGCCAGGAAGAAGCACATTATACGCTCACGGCCGGCAATGTTGACATTGTAAATACTTTCAACCAGTTTTATGCCGGTATTGAGAAAGCCAACAACTGTATTTATTATATTCCCCGGATGTCGCAGTTTACCAGCGGCACCGCTTCCGAACAGGCCCAGTTGCAAAGAATGCTGGGCGAAGCGTTCGTTATCCGGGCACAATATTTTTTTGATCTGATTCGCATCTGGGGCGACGTGCCGGCACATTGGGTTCCTTCCACTTTTGTAGCCGATTTGAACGAACACAGAACCGACCGTGATACCATTTATGCGCATTTGCTGAACGACCTGGCTTATGCCAAAACGCTGATGCCCTGGAGAACGGCGGTAACACAGGACGAGCGTTTTACAAAGGGTTCGGCCATGGCGCTCCGGGCAAAGATTGCCCTGTTTGCCGGAGGCTATTCGTTGCGGCAGGATGGTAGCATGAAACGCCCGGCCAATTACCTCGATTTCTACAAGATTACCCTGGCCGAATGCGATACAATGATGAAAAACAGGACGCAGCATACCCTTTATCCATCCTACAAAGGCTTCTGGAAGGATATCGTGGATGCACACAAAGCAGTTGACCCGCAGGGCGAGCTGATCATGCAGGTGGCCATGGCCAACGGAACGCAATCAGACAGCAAGCTCGGCGCGCAAAACGGCACCAAAATCAACGGCGTGGGCGGCTCCCTCGGCAATATGCTTCCTACGTATTTCTATTATTTCGATTCTACCGACATAAGAAGGGATGTATCCTTTGTTCCTTACGAAGTGGTGCGCGATGTATACGGAAGGGGGCATGCCAGCAATAGCATCTACGATGGTAAGTTCCGCCGCGACTGGATTACAAGCCCCTCTTATTACCAGAGTTCCGGCGCTACTACGGGCACCAATCCCGTAACGCTTACACCGGCCTCCAATAATAACATCCAGAATTTTCAGCTCAACTGGCCGCTGATCCGTTTTGCGGATGTGCTGCTCATGTTTGCGGAAGCGGACAACGAAATTAACAACGGACCTTCGCCTGCTGCCACCGCTGCATGGAATGAAGTGAGCCTGCGCGGACACCTGGGCGTGGCCGCCCAGGTGCCGGTTCCACCCGCTACCCACGATGATTTCTTTAAATTGCTGGTAAAAGAACGGGCATTGGAATTTGGCGGTGAAGGTATCCGTAAGTACGATCTGATCAGGTGGAACCTGTTGGAAAAGGCCCTTACCGAAACCAAGGCAAACCTGGCCAAATTTGCCGCCGGTACGGCCCTGGCAAATCTTACTTTTATGGCGCCATTCCCCAGCTATTGTACAACGACCACCCTGCCAAAGTCGATGTATTTCTACCAGAACAAACAGGCTGAGAATAGTGTGGCTGCCCAGGCAGGCAGCCAGATTTGGGCGAACTCATTTTATAAAACCTCGCCCACTGCCGTGCCATTAGACAGCACATTGGTTCCGATGGCGGCCATTGCCAGCGCCAATAAGGTAAACTGGTTTGCCAATGCCAATGTAACCTCCACCTATGGTGCGTTTTTCGGTTATGGGTTCGTAACCGGCAAAAGCGAACTGTATCCCATTCCCCAGGCTTCCATCGATGCCAATGGGAACCTGCGGCCGCAAAACCCGAAATATTAGTAAATTGCCCGTCAAAGAACCTTCAGTATAAATGTAAAAGTCCCGCCGTAAGCGGGACTTTTACCTGTTAAAAAGAATAAATAAAAACCATGATGGCAAACTCCCTGCGAACAACTACCTTATCGGGCCTGTTTTTATTAACGGCATTGTGGATCGCGCCTCCCCCAACCACGGTATACCTGGTAGGCGATTCTACCTGTGCCAACAAAGAAGTAAAATCGTACCCCGAAACCGGGTGGGGTATGCCTTTCCGTTATTTCTTTGATTCGACGGTAGTGGTCGATAACCGCGCCAAAAACGGGCGCAGCACCAAATCATTCATCGCGGAAGGCCTGTGGCAACCCATATTGGATAACCTGAAAGAAGGCGATTATGTGCTGGTGCAGTTTGGGCACAACGACGAGGTGCCGACCAAAAAGACCTATACTACGGAAGAAGAATTCAAGGCCAACCTGGTGCGGTATGTTACGGAAACAAGATCAAAAAAAGCGATCCCAATACTCATCACCCCGGTGGCCCGCCGCCAGTTTGACAGCAGCGGCCATGTAAGGGAATCGCATCCTGTATATGCCGGTTTGGTGAGGGAAGTGGCGCAGGCGCAGCATGTTCCGCTGATAGACCTGGATGAAAAAAGCATGGCGTTGTTGCAGCAGATGGGTCCCGACAATTCCAAATGGCTGTACAATTACCTCGCAGCAGGGGAGCATCCCAATTATCCCAATGGCCACAGGGACGATACCCATTTCAGCGAACTGGGGGCACGGAAAATGGCGGAACTGGTGCTGGCGGAAATAAAAGAACAACACCTCGAACTGGCCGGCAGGATAGTAAAGCCAAAGTAGTCCCGCGCCATCGTTGCCGGGAACGATTGCATAAATAAAAGGCCCTATGCGTTGGGTGCTAAATGATATTCTGAGTAGCTTGAATGCGTATACCAAACAATTGCTTGCCATATGCATTTTATCTCTACGCTTATTACCCGCCGGGTGATCCGTATTCTGTTGTTACTGATAAGTTTAACAAGCGCACCATTTTTATTTGCGCAACAACCTTCTTTTCCCGGCGCTGAAGGCGCCGGTATGTATACCACCGGTGGCAGGGGTACGCCCTCCACGGCAACCACCGTTTTTGAAGTTACCAACCTCAACGATGATAACAACCCCGGCAGCCTGCGTTATGCCCTGCAGGCATCGCAAACCACGTATCCCTACCGCACCATCGTATTCCGGGTATCGGGCACCATTCACCTGCTCAGCAAATTAAACATCAGGGCCAATACCACCATTGCGGGACAGACGGCGCCGGGCGACGGCATTTGCACGGCCGATTACCCCGTGGTGATCAGCGGCGACAACGTGATAGTGCGCTACATGCGTTTCCGCATGGGCGATAAAAACCAGAACAAGGGTACGGTAGACGGCAGCGGTGGCGACGACTCTTTTGGCGGCACCGGTGTGAGCAATGTGATGGTCGATCATTGCAGCGTAAGCTGGAGCGACGATGAATGCCTGACTATTTACCGGGGCGACAACCTCACCATTCAATGGTGTTTTATTACCGAACCCCTGAACTATTCCTATCATTTTGAAACCGGCGATGCCGACTACGAACAGCATGGATATGGTGGTATATGGGGCGCCAAAAGAGGCACGATGCACCACAATCTTTTTGCCGATTGCCGGAACAGGAACCCCCGTTTTGCCGGTATCAGCACCTATACACCCAATACCGTGGGTGTTGAGAATGTCGATTTACGCAATAATATCATTTACAACTGGGGCATCAACACCGTATATGCCGGCGAGGGCGGTAACTATAATGTGGTCAACAATTATTACAAATACGGTCCTTCTACCAGCAGCGGTGTAAAATACCGTATCTGCAACCCGGGAAATACAGCCACCATTCCCTACGGTAAATGGTTTGTAGATGGTAACTATGTGGACGGTTCTCCGGTGAATACGGCGAACAACTGGTCGGGCGTAGTCATGAGCAGCGGCATTGCCGCCGATACGGCACAGTCGAAAGTAACAACGCCTTTTAATCTTGGATTTCCCATCACCACGCAAACGGCCACCGATGCCTACGATTCCATATTGAAAAAAGGCGGCTGCACGCTGCCCAACCGGGATACCCTCGACCAGCGCATTGTAAGCGATGTGCGCAACCGCATCGGCAGGCTCATCGACGTGCAGGGCGGTTATCCGCACGGCACCGTCTATAGCCTCACTGTAAATGCCTGGCCCACCTTACAATCTACCGCGGCGCCTACCGATACCGATCACGATGGCATGCCCGACAGCTGGGAAACCGCCAACGGCCTTAACCCCAACGATGCCAGCGATCGCAACGGCTATGCGGCCAATGGCTATACCAACCTCGAAAATTACCTCAACAATATTGTCAATACCAATCCCGCCATCGCGGTATCCGGTTCGCTGACCAGCTTTTCACAAACCACCGGCACGCCCTCGGCCGCACAAACTTTTACGGTGTCGGGCAGCAACCTCACCGGCGATATTACCCTTACACCGCCCGCCAATTATGAATTGTCGCTTAATGGCACTACCTGGAGCACTTCGGCCATCACCCTTGCACAGAGCGGCGGCGCCGTTGCCGCCACCACCGTCAGTGCGCGGCTGAACGCAGCTGCTGCCGGCGCTTACGCCGGCAATATCGTGGCTTCCGCCACGGGTGCATTGAGCATAGCCATTGCCGTAAGTGGAACAACGGGCATTACCGCCCCGCCGCCTGCGCAGGGACAGATCATCGGGAGCTTTCCCGATATGGACGGCGGGTTTGAAAAACAAACCATCGGTTCAGTAACAACGGTATCCGCCCATACTTCCACCACCAAATGGGAAGCCTCTTCTACTTTCAATATAGCCGATACAGGCGCAAGAACAGGTGCATTGATGCTGCACTGGACAGGCGCCAGCACCAGCACCAAGTACCTGGTGTCGCCGGTGCTCAGCTCACCGGTATTGCAGCAGGCCACCAGTTATGTGGTGCAGTTCTGGTATAAAAAAGCGCCCGGCGCCGCGGCCGGCAAGCTGTTCCTGAACGGCTATTCTTTTATCACCGGCGGGCTCAGCGGTTCCAGCGGTACGGGCACCACGCAAATCGATTCCATTGCCAATACCGATCCCACCGGCGGATGGACGATGTTCAAAGGCCTGTTGACCACGCAGAACGTTGCGGCCACCAGCACATACGGGGGTATTAAGGTGATGGATCCGCAAACTCCTTTTTTTGATATCGACGACTATGTGGTATATCCCGGTACGGCCTTTGATGTAACGGCGCCCGGCGCCGCCACGGGCGGCATTGCCAGCGGCAGCAGCACCAATAACAATATCGGGGTAAGCTGGACGGCGCCGGCAACGGGTGTCGATGGCGGCGGTTTCGTGGTGGTGCGAAGCACATCTTCCATCGCGCCCACGCCCAATGCCAATGGTGTGTATGTGGCGGGCAATACGATGGGTGCAGGCAATACGGTGGTATACATCGGAACGGCGAATGCATTTACAGACGATGGGAGCATAGCAGCACTGTCACCTACGAATACCTACTACTATTATATTTTTACGGCGGACAAAGCCTTTAATTACTCGGCGGCTTTACCGGTAACGGGCAGCATTTCGGGCGCTACGCCGGTGGTGAATACTTCCGGCAGCCCGGCGGCTTTCAGCCAAACGATAGGCGCGCCATCGGCTTCTCAATCATTTACCTTGTCGGGAAGCAATCTCAGCGGCAATATAACGTTGACGGCCCCTGCCGGTTTTGAATTGTCGGAAGACGACAATACCTGGTCGGCTAGTTTAATCGTGGTTCCTGCAGGCGGCGCGGTGAACGAACCGGTATTTACCCGGCTCAATGCCACATCGGCCGGCAATTACAGTGGTAATATCACCATTGCCAGTTCCGGTGCCGCCGGCGCCACGGTGGCCCTGAGCGGAACGGCCAGTGCTGGGTCAACAATACCCCCGGGCATCAACGTGATTGTTGCCAAAGACGGCTCGGGCAATTACACTTCCATACAGGCGGCCATTACGGCAGCGCCCACCGGCGCCACTTCGCCTTACCGTATTTATATTAAAAAGGGTAAATACGTGGAAACCGTCATCATACCGTCCAACAAACCCTTTATCCAACTGATGGGAGAGAGCGTTTCCGAAACGATTCTCTCTTATGATAATTATTCCGGCAAAGCCAAACCCACCAGCGGCACCTACGGCACCGCGGATTGCGCTACCCTTATTGTCAGTGCTGCCGACGTGATGGTGATGAACCTTTCTATTGAAAACGCCGTGGCCTATGGCATTGACGCCAATGCCGTAGTGCCTGCCCCGGGCGACGGGCCGCAGGCGGTGGCCGTATATACCACGTCCGACAGGGTGGTATTCTACAACGTTCGCATGAACGGCGGGCAGGACACTTATTATGGCGGTAATAATCCCGCTACTAGGTGTTATTTGAAGAACTGTTACATCGACGGCAATACCGATTTTATGTTTGGTTCTTCCACCATCATTTTCGATACATGCGTCATTTATCCCCGCACCCGGCTCGATGCCGGCACCGGCGGTTATGTAACGGCGGTCAACACAAAAGCCGCCTCGGGTTATGGCTATGTGTTCAGGGATTGCAAGGTCTCTAAAAACAGGGGCACTACCCTTTATACGCTGGGCCGCCCCTGGCAGAACGATGCAAACACGGCCGATGGATCGAAATCGCGCAACAAGGCTGCCTTCCTCAATACGCTGATGGGCGCTTCCGTTACGGCACCGGGATGGAGCACCTGGGATGCGGGCACCAATACCGGATATATTACCTATGCGGAATACAATTCACGGAAATACGACGGCTCAACACCGGTAGATGTGAGCGGCCGCGTGTCGTGGTCGCAGCAGCTGACGGCGGTGCAGGCGGCGAAATACTACAACAACGATACGGTGTTTATGAATGCCAATACGCCCCAGATGGCCAAATGGGACCCTTATGCCACCTGGCCCGAGCTGGGCGCTGCGGCGTTTAAACCGGAGCTGGTCGTATCCAACCTGGTTGCCAAAAAAGGATCGCCCACGGTGAGCACGTCCACCATCAACTGGAACCTGTCGTGGCCCATGAGCGGCATAAAATGCGATCTCTACCGCACTGCCGATAAAACAAATTATACACTGGTGAGCACGCAAACCAGCACGGAAGACTCGGCCTGTAATTTTTCCTTTTCGGAAAACATACCGCCGCCGGGACAAACGTATTACTATATCGTAAAAGCATCCAAAGCAGGTTATACCAGCATCACATCCGATACCACTTCGGTGGTGAGCACGCCCACGATTACCGCCACCGGCACACTGAGCCCTTTCTTACAAGGGCTGGGTACACCTTCAGCGACCCAGGCATACCTGGTTTCCGGTGCCAACCTTACCACCAATATTACGGTAACACCGCCGGCCGGTTACGAAGTGTCGGCCGATAATACCAACTGGTTCAGCAACAGCAACCCGCTGATACTGGTGCAAAGCGGAGGTGTTGTTGCCAACACCAATGTTTCCGTTCGGTTGAATGCAACAGTAGCCGGCAGCCCGGCAGGCAATATCGTGCATACCAGCACGGGAGCAACGGCCGTAAACATGACCGTAAGCGGAACGGTGCAAACGGCACCCCTCGTTACCAACAGCGCAATACTGGAACAATGGCCCCTTACCACCAATAATACGGATAGCGCTGCGGTGCGGGCCGAAGGCATAAAATCGACAACACCCATATTGAACAGGCTGTTATTGGCCGATGGCATCACGGTGCCCGGAGTGCCGGCCTACTCGCCCGCGCATGGCCAATCGTTTGGCGCTACGGCGGACGGATACTGGACAACGGGGCAGGGCGGTCCCGGAAGCACACTAAACAGAACTTATTATGAGCAATTTACCGTGGTAACTGATTCCGTTCATACGCTGCGGGTAGATTCTATCCTGTTGTCCTCCGCATTTCTTAGCACATCGAGCGGCACAAAACTCGCGTTGGTGTTTTCGGCTTCCGGGTTCCGATCGGATTCTACGGAAGCAGGTTCCGTATCTCTCAACGGCATAGGCCTTACAGGCGTTGCAAGCGGTAATTTTGTGAATTCATTTTCAGTTAATAACCTGGCGGCGCCCACGGATAAGTTCGCCTTTTTGCTGAATGGTTCGACGGGTATAACGGTGAAGGCTAAGGACACACTTAGCTTTCGCATTTACCATTGCACCGGCAGCACCAGCAATGGCAGGTATGCACAACTGGCCAATGTGCTGGTAAAAGGATTTTCGAAAAACATTTCCGCTCCGTCAATAAATGCTACAGGCGCCTTATCAGTATTTATACAGCGCATCGGGGCTCCCTCTGCCGCCCAAACCTATATCGTGAGCGGACAGTTCCTTGCAGGTAATATAATAATTACCCCGCCTGCGGGATATGAGATCAGCGCAACGGGAGGAGCTCCGTGGTTTACCAGCAGTAATCCATTGTTGCTGACACCCGCCTCAGGAAGTATTGCCAACACTACTATCACTGTGCGGCTGAATGCAACGGCCGCGGGCACATTTGCAGGAAATATCGTGCATACGGGCACGAGCGCTACCGCTGTAAACATTGCTGTTACGGGAACGGCCGCCAACCGGCCGGTGGTGGCGGCAAGCAGTAGTACATTGTCGTTTACGCAAACGATGGGCGCACCATCTGCCGCTCAACTGCTGGGCGTACAGGGCAATTACCTTACCGGCAATCTGACCATCGCAATGCCATATGGTTTTGAGGTATCACTCAATAACAGTAATACCTGGCTGGGCAGCAGCCTGCTGGTATTGACGCCGTCGTCGGGCGTAGTGAATGTGCCGGATATACGGGTAAGGCTGAATGCCAGCTTTACGGGCACTCATGCCGGCCCGCTGGTTATCCGGTCGGATAGTGCGGTGTCCGACACGGTCATTGTGTCGGGTTATACTTATGGCTACCTGTCGGCAGGCCCCAACCCGGCACACAACGTATTGACCATTTATCATCCTTCACTTACTACGACGGCCGTGATAAGCATCTATGATATACATGGTGTAAAATACGGCACAGGCTGGCAAACACAGCCCGCTACCACCAGCACAAAAATTAACATCGGCGCCCTCCCGGCCGGTGAATATATTATCGAATTCAGGCGATTGGATGAAAGAACTATATTGCGGTTTGTAAAACAATAGCAGCATGAACAGGGTTTTGATGAGCTTTATTTTTGTGGCAATGTCAATAGCGTTACAGGCACAGCCCACCACCTATCCGTCGTCTTTTACCGTGGCGCAGGATGGCAGCGGTAATTTTAAAACCATCCAGGAAGCGGTGAATGCCGTGCGCGATTTATCGCAGCAGCAGGTGACCATCTTTATTAAAAAGGGCATCTACCATGAAAAGCTGGTGATCCCTTCCTGGAAAACCAATATATCGCTGGTGGGTGAGGATGCAGCGCAAACTATCATCACCAACAATGATTTCTCCGGAAAACCGAAGCCTGTTAGCGCCAATCCGCCGGCAAAGGACACGTTCCGCACCTATACCTCTTATACCGTGCTGGTGCAGGGCAACGATTGCCGCCTGCAAAACCTCACCATCGAAAACACGGCGGGGCGCGTGGGGCAGGCCGTGGCCCTGCATGTGGAGGGCGACCGCTGCAGCGTTACCAATTGCCGCCTGCTCGGCAACCAGGATACGCTATACACCGCCACCAGCGGCAGCCGCCAGTATTATAAGGATTGTTATATTGAAGGCACCACCGATTTTATTTTCGGCGAGGCCACAGCGGTTTTTCAAAGCTGCACCATCAAAAGCCTGGTCAACTCGTTTATAACGGCAGCGTCCACCCGCCCGTGGCAGCGCTACGGGTATGTATTCTTCGATTGTAAACTGATAGCCGATAGTGCCGCAACAAAAGTGTACCTCGGCCGGCCCTGGCGGCCTTATTCCAAAACGGTGTACATACGTACGGAAATGGACGCGCATATCGTGCCGGCAGGCTGGGACAACTGGCGCAACCCCGATAATGAGAAAACGGTGCTGTATGCAGAATACAAGAGCCGCGGCAAAGGTGCGGCACCGGGGGCGCGGGTAAAATGGTCGAAACAATTCACTGCTAAACAAGTGCAGGATTATACGCTTACCGCTATTTTTGCGGGCGAACCGATTTGGAATCCATTAAAGAATTAAGCATGCGATTAGCACCTGTTACGGCCGCCCTGTTATTGAGTTGTTCCCTGGCCGCACAAAAAAAGCCCGGCCTTACAAAGCCCGCGGGCAATTATGTTTCCCATGTGTGGGTGGCCGACAACGGCGATGGTACCTACAAGAACCCCGTATTGAATGCCGATTACTCCGACCCCGACGCCATCCGCGTGGGGAACGATTACTACCTGGTATCTTCTTCTTTCGAAGACGTACCCGGTCTGCCCATCCTGCATTCCTATGATTTGGTCAACTGGACCATCATCGGCCATGCCCTGCATCGCCAGCCGCCCTACGATCATTTTTCGCGCCCGCAGCATGGCAATGGCGTATGGGCGCCTGCCATTCGTTATCACAACGGTGAATTTTATATCTACTATCCCGATCCCGATTTTGGTATTTATGTAGTTAAAGCAAAAAATGCTGCCGGTCCCTGGAGTGAACCGGTAATGATAGCGCCCGGCAAAGGGCTGATAGATCCCTGCCCGCTTTGGGACGACGATGGCCAGGCATACCTGGTACATGCTTTTGCCGGCAGCCGCGCAGGCATCAAAAGCATTATCGTGATCAACCGCATGAACGGAGAAGGCACCCGCGTGGAAGACGATGGCAAGCTGGTGTACGACGGCCGCGCCACCGACCCTACCATTGAAGGCCCCAAGATCTATAAGCGCAACGGCTACTATTACATTTTTGCCCCGGCCGGCGGCGTGCCCACCGGCTGGCAACTGGTGCTGCGGTCGAAACAGGTGTACGGCCCTTACGAACGCAAAGTGGTGATGGACCAGGGCAGTTCGCCCACCAATGGTCCGCACCAGGGCGCCTGGGTTACGACGCAAACAGGGGAGGACTGGTTCCTGCATTTCCAGGACAAGGGCCCCTACGGCCGCGTGATGCACCTGCAGCCCATGAAATGGATCAACAACTGGCCGGTTATCGGCGTCGATAAAGACGGCGATGGAAAAGGCGAACCGGTGCTTACCTATAAAAAACCCAATGTGGGCCTTTCGACCAGCCCAGGGCGGGCCACTCCCGCCGAAAGCGATGAGTTCAACGATCTGAACCCCGGCCTTCAATGGCAATGGATGGCCAATCCCAAAAGCACCTGGGCCTTTCTTTACCAGGGCGCGCTCAAACTCTATTCAGACAAATGGCCCGACAGCACCCGCAATCTCTGGGGCGCGCCGAATGTATTGTTGCAAAAGTTCCCGGCCGACGCATTTACGGCCACCACTAAACTAACGTTTACGCCCAATACAAAAATAGACAACGAAAAAGCCGGCCTCACCATCATGGGGTTCAGCTATGCCAATATTGCCGTAAAAAGCAAAAAGGATGGATTGTGGCTGGTGTACACGCTTTGTAAAGATGCCGACCAGGGCAAACCCGAGCAGGAGCAAATGCTGGTAAAACTGCCGGGCAACACCGTATACCTGCGCGTGAAAGTAAGCGCCGGCGCGCAATGCCGGTTTAGTTATAGCTTTGATGGTAATAGTTTTACTGATGCAGGCGAATCCTTACAGGCGGAAACCGGCCGGTGGATAGGGGCTAAAGTGGGTTTGTTCTGCTCACGGGAAACGGTGACCAATGATTCGGGTTGTGCGGATTTTGATTGGTTCAGGGTGGAGTGAGTCGGGCAGCCGAAACCTATAAGGTCTATGAATCGCTGCTACCTTTTTTAATCCCTGCTGAAGACCTTATAGGTTTTTTGCAGCGTAAACAAGATATACATGAAACTACTTTCTTTTGCTATCGCCTCCGGATTATTGTATAGTGGCATCGCCCATGCACAGCTGCCTTCCGCTGCCGCTGAGGCATGGAAGCACCTGCCTACCATACAGGAACCCGTATTTAAAAAAGACACTTTCAATATCACCCGCTACGGCGCCGTGCCCGATGGCGTCACGCTCAATACAAAAAGTATCAACGATGCCATTGCCGATTGCAGCAGCAAAGGCGGCGGCGTGGTGCTGGTGCCTGCCGGCGTATGGCTAACGGGGCCGATTGTACTAAAAAGCAATGTGAATTTTCACCTGCGCGGCGAAGCCATCGTGCAGCTAACCAGCGATTTTAACCAGTTTCCGCTGGTAGAAGGCAATTTTGAAGGCAACCGCTCCGCGCGCAATCAATCGCCGGTATCGGGTACCGATCTCGAAAACGTGGCCATCACCGGCAATGGTGTCATAGATGGCAACGGCGAAGCCTGGCGCATGATGAGCAAAGAGCGTGTCACCGAATCACAGTGGAAAAAGCTGGTCGCTTCCGGCGGCATCGTAAGCGATGACGGCCGCAGGTGGTACCCCTCCGCCAAAAACAAAAAAGGAAATGAAGAGAAGAGCAGCAGTGTGCTCGCGCCGGGCAAGACCCTTAAAGACTTTGAGGACATCAAAGACTTCCTGCGCCCCAACCTCGTTGTACTGACCAATTGCAAAAAAGTATTGCTCGAAGGCATTGTCTTCCGCCAGTCGCCCGCCTGGTGCCTGCACCCGCTGCTGTGTGAAGACCTCACCCTGCGCAATGTAAAGATCCGCAACCCCGAATATGCCCAGAACGGCGATGGGGTGGACATAGAATCCTGCAAAAACGTATTGATAGAAGGCAGCACCTTCGATTGCGGCGACGACGGCATCTA
>Ga0307509_10004281_pt1 | contig 20783 bp, 19 predicted proteins | sample 10_EM_MG_FD_202245 | JGI IMG/M metagenome (GOLD analysis project Ga0307509, IMG submission 202245) | Populus trichocarpa ectomycorrhiza microbial communities from riparian zone in the Pacific Northwest, United States - 10_EM | ecosystem: Host-associated > Plants > Roots > Unclassified | place... | reverse complement strand
TTTTCATCACTAGTTGCTTATGATTATTCCTTCTTTCGTGCAAGGCAACAGTGAACTGCCGACTGCCAAACCTTTGAACCATCCTGAGTACCACCTCCAGAGCCGGTACTAGTACCGCGGTTCATTTTTCCGGTTCACGGTTCGTGAACTACAAACCACCTCTTTGAACCGTGGTGAATCGGCGGTCTGAGACCCCCTAATGGCAACCCACCTTAACCGATAATGTAACAAGCAAATATCATAGCTAACTCTTCATGAGTACTCGGAATCCCTACCGGTATTCAAGTTCACTTTTTCCAATGGTAAACACCGTCGCCACAGAGATTGCGATCCCTAACTTTGAGTTCGAAATCTCTCTCATCTACCGATATAATCCATCAAAAGTCGGATTAGATCTAAAGCAAACTAAGGGACCGAGCCAACAGGAGGGTACGAAGAACCCCAATTTTCGTCAATCTAAAAGACTCGCCGCAGTTTAAAAAAACATACAGAAGAGCGATGATCGGGCATGTTTAACAATCTGCACTAGCGTTATTCCGACTTTTGCTAGAATACTCGTACAAGTACGCGAGTCAATTCCAAACCAACAAGCGCGCTCCAATCTTGAACTGGGGATAGGATTGGTGATGCTAAAAACCTCCTGAAATCCGCGTGAAACCAAATAGCTACTCAATAGCTACTAGCTTTATATTTTACCATACAAGGCAAAAAACAAAGCAATCACTTGTATGGTATTTCCATTGCGCCATTTAACGTCCGGTTACATGCTCCCAACCAGCATCGCCTCACCACGGCTCTTCGCTCCTAAGCACAATTACAACTCCAATACTACTGTTCAGCCTTCCTCCGGGTCCTTGAAGCTGCGATATATGTTGGGGCCCATATCTATGGGAGGCTCTTTATGTAAGGGTGATAGCCGGGGAAAGCATGGAGAGGACCGCAAGCAACATATAGCCCCCGTGCATTTTTGGAAGCCGTGAGATACCATGCTAGCGCTGTTCTTTCACGTTTCGATGGTTTGTGGGAATGCGCAATGGTTTTAGGAATGCGCCTATTTTTGAACCTACGGTATTCGATGGATCGACGGTGACGACAACCAAGCGAAAGGCAAAATGCACATTACAAAAACATGACCGCCAAGGCACAATTCGGGAGTGGGAAAGTTCTCTCGTTATCTACTACCATGCAGAAGTATATGAACCACGACGGAATCATTCTATCTTTCCTGGACCACCACACATATCCATTCTAGCTGGTAAGTCCCCCTTTCCCCTTTCTATACTTTTCATGGTAACAAAGGAAAGACAAAGACTCCCACTGTTCATAGCCTGTAGGTATCATTCAACATCCGCGCATTCGGCTCTTTCGCTTTCGTTACAGCCCCCTTTGTAGCTTTCCCGCCTCCAACCCGGCGAATGTGTCGATCCAAAACTCAAGTGTATTCCGGCAGCCTAAATGCTTTCTCAAAAGCCAAAGCGCGCCCCCGAAGCCAAAGGGCCTCCCAAGAAACCATCCGAACCATTAGGCGACTGTCATGAGAACATTCTGAGCAGCATCTCAGGGCTTCCAACACCCATGATTCGGGCATGCCATTAATACATCAGCCGAGGATAGAAGGGAGGGAGGGGGGGGGGGCGCAGGAGCCGTGGAGGAAGCGCGAATGAGTTGGATGCCCGGAGGCTATGAACAGTAGGAGTAGCTGTCTTTCCATTGTTAGCATAAGAGTACGAAAAAGAGGAAATAGAGACGCACAGCGAAAGAGAATGGATATGTGTGTGGCCCATGGAAGGATAGGAGTATTTCGCTGCAGTTTATATACACCCCTGTCTCTACCGTTAGTTAGTGGTGAGCGATCGTTAAAGAGAACGAGAGCTCTTCCACACTCCAGAGTTGTACACTAGGGATCGTATTTTGTTGTGTGAGCTTTTGCCCATTCATTTGGTTGTCGTCGCCGCCAATCTGTTGTTGTCCCCTTCAAAATTCGTAGCCGCTAGGCAGAAGTCTTTGTGAGACATGGCGCTCATCAGTCATGCATCTGCATTAAATGGAAATGATTGGACTGTGCTTGTGCCGCGGCAAGCCTCATCGCCCCCCTCTCTTCAGCCCTGGGCACTGAATATTTACAAACTCCCCTACGAGTAGTCCCCCCACACACAACGCTGAACCATTTCTACATTCGACCTACAGTTTAGATAGAATATCATGGCCCGAGCTTCACATTCAGTTAGCCTCCGCGACGGCAATGTCAACAGCGGGAACATAAACGATAGTTTCAACACCTATATGTCTGATGAGGATGGAAAGATCATGCGTTGGCTCTCTCCACTGGAGCCAAATCACAGACACCAAAGTGTCCGCACCGACAGATTCGACGGTCTAGGGGATTGGCTTTTAGAAAGGAGCGAGTTTCAGGAGTGGAGGGGTAGTGAGAGTGGTGCCGATAAGGCGGTCTTGTTTTGTTCCGGGAATCCGGGAGTGGGAAAGACATATCTGAGGCAAGAGGCGGGATCCTTCAAAAGAAGTGAATAGTACTGACTAGAAATACTAGTTCGTTGGTGATCGACAACCTGTGCGATCATGCAAAGAAGGAAAATATCGCCGTTGCTGTCTTTTACTGCGACTTCCTCCGCCAGCAAGAGCAGACAATCACCAACATCGTGGGTGCTATTCTAAGGCAGCTACTGGGAAAAGGAGGCATCCCGGGTGATTTACGCGAGGCATTTCAAGAAGCGCAAACCGAGATTGGGGGTAGAGGGCTACGGCTTGCGGATCTGATGGGAATGCTGAAGGTGGCTATTGCTTCGCTTCCCCGGGTTTTCATCTGTGTCGATGCCTTGGACGAATGTTTACAAAGGTGCCTGCCAGAGCTTCTCGGGTCACTGAGGGATATCGTTCGGGAGTCTCCTACTACGAGAATATTCCTTACCGGGAGGCCTCATGTTACGGGAGATATCCAAAGATATTTTATCAAGGCGGTTGTAATACCCATCAGCCCTAACATTGATGATATCCGGAATTATGTAGAGATGAGGCTAGACAGGGACCCTGAGCCGGAGGCGATGAGCAATGATTTGCGGGCGGATATTGTGAGAGTAATCTTGGAAAAGATTTCTGATATGTTCGTTGAACCATTTAGCACCTCCCCTATTAATGATGCATACTTACGTGTGATTGCGGTTAGATTCCTCCTTGTTTCACTCAACATTGACGCCATCCTAGGAGAGGTGACCATTCGTCAGAGAAGAAAGAAACTTGAGGATATGACGCTTGGTGACGGATTGAATGATGCCTACACAGCAACTCTCACAAGACTGAAAGCACAAAAGGGATATAAATCAGTACTTGGGATGGAGGTCCTGATGTGGGTGTTGTATTCGGAGCGGCCGCTACGAGCTCAGGAGCTCTGCCATGCCCTAGGCGTGGAGATAGGATCTGAGGATCTGGATCCAGAAAACGTTCCTGCATTACGGACACTCCTATCATCCTGTCTAGGCCTAATCACAGTCGAGGAGTCTTCATCCACGGTCCGACTGGTGCACTTTACTCTTCAGGAGTATCTTTCCCGTGATCCGACCCTATTCCATAGTCCACATTCAACAATCGCCGAGGTTTGTTTGACATACCTCAATTTTGGATGTATCAGGAATCTTTCGCCAACCCTCCACTCGACCCCATCAACAACTCCCCTTCTAGAATATGCTTCTGTCTACTGGGGTAGTCATTCAAGAAAGGCGATGACGGAAAGTATCAAAATACTTGCACTGAAGCTTCTTGATAGGTTTGATGAGCATATATCTGCTCAACTACTCTTATTGCACAATGATCGAGATCCCAATGGGGGCCCAGGCTTTGGTAGAACCGGAGGACCCACAATATTTTTAGGGCTCCACGGGGTAGCCTTTCTCGGGATTGATGGCATAGTTTCTACAGTATTAGAGATGAAGGAATGGGACGTTAATGCGTACGATTGCATGGGGATGACTCCTCTCATCTGGGCATCTATGAAAGGGCACAGGGAGGTCGTAAATGTCCTTTTGCAACGAGCGGACGTCAACCACGACCAGGTAGACACCACGTTTCGCCAAACACCACTCTCGTGGGCGGCTGAGTACGGGCATGAGGGAGTTGTAAAAATGTTTTTGGAACGAGAGGAAGTCAACCCCAACCAAGCAGACACCAAACGTGGCCGGACACCACTCTCGAGAGCGGCTGAAAACGGGCATGAGGGGGTTGTAAAGATGCTTCTTGAGCGAGAGGACGTCAATCCCGATCAGCCGGACGCCGAATATGGCCGGACACCACTCTCGTGGGCAGATGAAAATGGACATGAGGGGGTTGTACAGATGCTTACGGAACGGAAAGCTTTCCTCGCCGCTATGCCGGATAACCTAGACCGAACCGAACAGTCTTCGGGGTTCTCCGAAGGACATGATGGAGTAGTGAGGATCCCACGGGAGCTGGGCATTGCCAGTTACCCCGCAGTAGATCACCGTGGCCCGGCATCCCCCCTACCCTCCCCCGTCCCTCCGAGCCAATGTGTGGTAGGGATGCAATCCCCTTCTCACGATCCTAATACCGACACGACAGACCCCAATGGCCAACCCGTCCCCCTACCGGCAGCCCACGATGAACGATCCAGGTCATCAGACCCCCGGAGTTCTGTTCCCCGGTCCACGGATAGCGGCCCCCCAGCCCAATCACCAGGATGGTCTCAACAACTTCCCATCTGGCCCCTCAAGCTCTGCTGCTGTCGAAGGAAATTCAAGACCCCACCCTAGCAACGTCTAACCAATCCCCTTATCTACTGTCGACCAGTTCTTTATCACCACGCCTCTTATTCATCTTTTCTCTTTTGACCTTCACATCCCTGCTTCCTGGGCATTGCATATACTCTTATTCCACAAACACCCGCCCCAGGCGGGCCTGAGGCGGCCCGCTGTAACCAAGACCTCCGTTGACTTTCATGTAAACAGGCTTTCATGGGCGCGTTTCATTCAAGCTTCCTCTGGATATTTGCGCTTTATCGGCTCGTGTTTTTTTTTTCTTCTTCTTCTTCTTCTTCTTCTTCTTCGCCTTTTTCTTCCCTTGGAGTTCTCGTTGGCCCCGGCCCCATTTTCGTGTTTCTGTTCCCCATTCCTGTTATCCGTCGAGTTAATATTTACACGGTGTTTTATGGGCAATAGTGTATAGTGCAGTGCGACCCATTACAAGCAGCGTTCGCAAGCGGCTAGTCCTGTCAGGCTTGGGCTTTTTTTTGGGGCCGGCTTTCAGGGCCTATCTGAGCGTGCCCGGCCGGACTGCAGATATCTGCAGGCTTTCGAGTGATAAGATGTGATTAAGATAAGAGAAGCAGATGAAACGCCAAGAGTTACGGCCACGAAAGACTGGATGAACGCACAACCGAGGAGGAAACTTTCTTTCCATTCAATTTCACCCTTGCTCTCATGATCGCGCTCATAACTAACATGATAATAGCCCTCCACCAACCCTACTAGTACGAAAACCAAAAAGTAAATTAAAAGCGTAAATAAATAGTAGAATACCTAGTAGAAATTAATATTCGATCTAGAGAAATTTCTTTATGTGGTGTTAAACTCAGGCAACCGAGCCAACAGGAGACACCAAGAACTCCAACCTGCCACAGTTTGCCACAGTTTGCCACAGTTTAAACATACGGTATTCGCCAAGCCCAGTCGGGGGTGCTGCTTCGCCACGCGCACCCCCAGTCTCTGGGAAAATCGAAAGCCAAGGCCGTTTTTCTCTTCCCTCTCAACCGGTTCTCCTCCTTCCTTCCCATCTACGGTAAGTTATGCTATGCATAGCCATTCCTCATCCCCACCATCCCACATTCTCCCTTCGCTTCTCTAACCTTCAGCCCAGGGTGGAGCCGTCTTCCTTTCTCCCCTCCCTCCCCTATCTAATTAACCACCGGAATAACATCCAGGGAGATAGACGGGATGTCTATTGAACTCTGTCGGTGAGTTTTGGTTGGTAGTCTCCTCGCTTTCGGCTTGCGGGTTTCCAGCGCCGTCCTCCATTTCATTTCTCCCTTCGCCGCCGCTACCTTCGCCCTCGTTCGAGCTCCTGCCCTCCCGCATTCCCTCGCCGACCCCAACCACACTGCCGGGCACATCACCGCGCAAACTCTGAGCGCCCATCGCCAGAGTTACTATCGCCACTAGGATGCTGTGCCCACCACCAACAGCGGAACCTCCCACCTCCCCACCCGTGCCTGCATTCGCCTTCGCCGCATCTGCAAGCTTCTTCGCACTAACACACCGTTAGCCTCCTTCCTTCCCGCCCCATCACCTCCCCCCTCCGCAGCGGAAGAGATAAACAAAACCAAAACTCACAGCCGATGCTTCCTCCTCCTCTTTGCCATCGTCTCTCCAGGGGGGTACTTTGACGGCCACCCAGTTCTCGGGCGCCCCGCCTTGATTCCTCGAACTCCTTCCAGCGCTGGATAATCCTCTGAGCCTCACTCTTTGATATACCAATTTCCTCCCCGATAGCACGGTAGCACTTCCTTGCGGCGTGCTTTTCGATTACTTTAACACGCTCGACAAGCGTTGCCTCGTGGCGTTTTCCGGTTGCGGGGTCTTTAGGCATCTTATTTTTTAAAGAGAATAGTTCGGGTACGCGGGTTAATGGGAGTCGGGGGGAAGGGAATCTGGAGGAAGGGTCAGGGCGATCGGCAAGGAAGATTGATGATGTTTTCCTGTAGTGCTGTCCTGCGCGTCCTGTTAGTTCTGACTGGGATTGGCTCTTGTTGCCAGGTTTAGGGGATAGATTATGGTATAGGGTAGATGGGGAGTAAGTTAAGTTACGGTACAATACATCTAATGTGGGATGTTGGGGGAGCCAGCCACCATCGCTACTCCACCAGAGGTTTCCTCACCAGCCCCGTCTGATTGGAGTGCCGCTTTTTTCTTTCTACCTTTGGTGTGCTACCGTGAGGATCCGTGTTCTTCGGGAGAAGGTCCGGTTGTTAGCGGTGTATGGAGTGGAGTGGAAGGCTCGGAGAATTGCCAGGATTTGGCTGTTTTGGGTGTCGTCATTGGCTTGCAGTGCGCTGAGTTCCCTGGCTGCCATTGGCCCTATGGGGACGGCTCTGGGGTGGCGATGGAATATATGGACCATAGTAGAACAACGCCTAAACCAACACCTCGAAGGGGCCACCCCCGAAAATCTATAGTGGTCAACAATAAGGTATAGTGCCAGGCTCTAGCATTCTGAGATAGGGGGAAAAGAGGGAGTAGGCATCCAAAATTCCAAAGTCACCGAGGTTTCGCAGAAACCTATCTTGGAGCAACAGTGCGAGAGTGAAACAACATGCAAAGGTCAAATTGTGTCTGAGCTCAACACCAATCCTTTTTAACTACAATGAGTGACGTCGTACGGTCGCCATAGCCTAAGTCGCATAAATATCGCCTCTTTTACCCATATCAATTTGTCACTGTTAGTGATTCAACTTTATTCTTTCTCTTCGCTCTTGGTTCCTCCTCTTTTGTTTTGCAAGTCCCCTATTCATACAATCTCACTCGTACTCTTCCTCTCTGCTCTCCGATCGTTATTTAGCCACATTTTCCCATGGTCGGAACCCCGAGATCCCCCGTTTCATTCCTTGACCCCTCGATCGCGAACCTACCTGTACTAGGGTGTGAGCAAAAGTACGGCGAAGTCTTGGCTGCCATTTACATAGAAATTCTGTGAGCCATGTTCGTCAGACTTACCCACAACCCCCTGTACAGCACCTGTTACGTGGGAAACTATTGAGTGACGTAGAAGCTCCGTTCTCCATGCTTAAGTTTTTAGAGCGGTGGGCCGGTAGGCATCCACTAAGCAGGACAACATACTGTTCATTCATCCACCTCATTTACGGTAACCAGTCCGTATTCTAGGTATAATATGATTTTTTATATTGTCGACAATGGCCCCGGAAACCCAGGTGCTGTCTTGCATTGGTTTTTCCTCTATCTAAATAAGACTCTATGCGCAGGCCAACTATAGTCTAGGGAAGGAGGACGGAATTCAAAAGACTGCGCAAGATGGAAAAGGAAAGAAAAGGAAAAAGTGCAGGCAAGAATTCAGAGGCGGAGAAAGGTTATAATAATATGATAGAATAAAAACTGCAAGCTTAGACCGAGCCTTCTCACACAACAACACAATAATCCCCACCACGTCCCCATTACAGACCAAGCTCTACCATACATTGTAAATAGAAATTCATAAATCCTCGCTCGACAATAAGAACGAATCCAAGGCGGGGAGGGGCCTTGATGTATATGTGGATTCCCATCTCACGGGATTTCCTGCGTCTGTGAAGGGTGGTGTCTAAGGACAGTCGCCGTGGGAGATATACCCGGAAAGGAGAGGGCAGCGGCTATTTCAACGAGGTGGTGGCTTAAATAAATTTAGTACTGGGGATTGCCGCCCTGCAAAAGAGCGTAGCAGCGCTGCCACACTCTCATGGCCCCCCCTAATAGCGCGCAGGAGTGGTGTTTTGCCGTGGATATCTCGATGTTCGGGGTTGACCGCTTCCTGTTCGAGTAGTATTTTCACCACTCCCTCATGTCCATACAAAGCGGCATACGACAGCGGTGTCCAGCCGTAATTATCGGGCTTGTCGGGATTGACCTCTTCCCGTTCGAGTAGTATTTTCACCACTCCCTCATGTCCAGACGGAGCGGCGTGCGAGAGCGGTGTCCGGCCGTCATTGTCGGGCTTGTCGGGATTAACCTCTTCCCGTTCGAGTAGTATTTTCACCACTCCCTCATGTCCACGCCAAGCGGCATACGTGAGCGGTGTCCAGCCGATATTATCGGGCGTGTCGGGATTGACCTCTTCCCGTTCGAGTAGTATTTTCACCACTCCCTCATGTCCAGACGAAGCGGCATACGAGAGCGGTGTCCAGCCGTACTTATCGGGCTTGTCGGGATTGACCTCTTCCCGTTCGAGTAGTATTTTCACCACTCCCTCATGCCCAGACTCAGCGGCATACGAGAGCGGTGTCTGGCCGTCCTTGTCTGGTTTGTCGGGGCTGACCTCTTTCTGTTGGAGTAGTATTTTCACCACTCCCCCATGTCCAGACGAAGAGGCATGCATCAGCGGTGTCTTGCCTCTATCACCGGGTTTGTCAGGGCTGACCTCTTCCCACCCGAGTAGAGTTTTCACCACTTCCTCATGCCCATTGTGAGCAGCCCATGCAAGTGGCGTGAAGCCAGAAAAATCTCCTCCGTCGATATCATAACATCCCATCTGTATCAAACCAGCTACGATTTCGGTAATTCCGAAGAACGATGCCAGTGTAGCCCGCTAAACGGAGAGCAAGTACGAAAGCTTGGAAGATATAAATCCTGTACTCGCGCTAAAAGCAATTTGGTCGATATCTCACTGTAATGCTCCTTTAAGAGCTCCAGAGCAAGTGAGAATGCGCAGTCGGAGAGCTCCCTTTTCGCATGGACACCCCAGTACACGGAGCAATATTCCAGGAAAGGTGTATTCCGGGTATCAGGAGACACGGAGCAATATTCTAGGAAGGGTGTATTCCGGGTATCAGGAGAAGGATTGGTCGAAAGGGCATTCACCTGTTGTGAACTCAGATAGGTCAAACAGATTTCCGCCATTGCTGAATGAGGTCTACTGAATAGATCGGGATGAGTGGAAAGATACTCCTGGAGAGTAAAGTGAATCAATCGCACAGTTGATGCCTCCTTATCTACAACAATGAGTCCTTGACAGCATCCAACCAATGTCGACATCGAAGGGATGTTGCGAGTATTGAAGTCTGTGGAGCCTAGCTCGACTGCGAGGGCGTGGCAGAGCTCATCCGCCCTCAACGGCCGTTCCGCATGATTGATCCACATCAACGCCGCCATCCCGAGTCTCGATTTATCCCCATCTTGCGCCTTTATCCGTGCAATCGTCGCACCATAAACATCTCCCAACCCCGGCCCATCCGTGATTTTGCCTAGCCTTTCTTGTCTTCGATGGATTGTTGATTCATGTAATATTGCCTCGATATTTAAGGAAACCAATAGGAACCTAGATATCTATTAGCGGATGATGTGGGGTGGGATTCCAAGTGTCATTGCCCTACATACATTTCGGATACGTTCCCGGGAATCTTCTCCAGAATATCTGTTGTCAGACTCTCATCCATAGCATCTGGCGTTTCATCCTCCCCCAGCCTTACACGAAGATATCTGATAATATCCTCTTTGTTAGGACATAGAGATACACTTATCACTCTGCCGCCAAGACGGGTTTCCATCTCTGCCCGAATATGGGGCCTCCCAGTGATGAATATCCGTGTACCCGGGGACCTCTCGAGAATTTGTTTCAGTGAATCAAGGATCTTGACTCTATGCACCGCCGCGCATTCGTCGAGAGCGTCTATGCACACAAATGTGCGCTGTGAGGATGTGATGGCCTGCAGCATCTTCACAATATCAACGAGTTGCGGTCCCCGTCCACCAATGGCCTTTTTTTGCTCTTGAAAGGCCCATGATATATCCTCCGGAATCGTCACCATTCCACTAACTATCTGTTTTAGCAAGGAACCCAGCATGGCTGTGGCAGACTGCTCCTTCCGCGCCGCAAAGTCAAAGTAGAAACACGTAACAGTAGTGTTTTGTCCTCTAGCTTGGTCGCACAACCTGTCAACTACCAGCGAACTAACATCGCAGCATGTTAGCACTAACTCTTCTTCTTCTCTAAACACAAGAATAATTTTTACCTAATGAATGTTTTACCGGCCCCCGGATCTCCATAGCCAAACAAGACTGCCCTATCACCTTCACCTTCCCCACTCTCGTCATGTCAGCTTCCGAACTCTTCGGTTCGCATGACCCATTCCCCGATATTGTCGACGCGGCGCTCTTGAATATCCCGATGCCGTAGCCTAGGCTCGAGGGGTGATAGCCAGGTCAGGAGTTGAGACCGATCATCGGCAACAGTGTAGTTGTTCCATACACTATTAAAAGAGTTCGTGTTATTAAAGGAGTTGGCGTTATATTGAGACATTTCCGCTATCTTGGAGGAGTTATCGAATATGCTGGGTTGAAGAATTTCTGTGAGCTGAAAAGCGGGGTCTTCAGCCTCTTAGATCGACTAGGGCCACTCAAGCCACCCAAATGTGGCAAACTAATATCGCCTTGATGCCTGCCTTATGTTTTTGCCCCCCACTAGGCTCTATGATAAGAAGAAATCTGAACATAGACTACCGCACTTGTGCTAAAGCTCGAGTCGCATAACCTTGTACTAGGAATTAAGCAGCCCGGTACACTCCTGTCCAAAAAGTTCTCGCTGATCCAAAAGTACTCTAGCGGGGCTTGGCCGCAACAGAAGTATCAACACGTATACGAGACTCCGTTAAAGATGCTCCCCGGTCCGGAAAACCAAAAAAGATGGCATACCGGTAGTCTATTCAACTAGTGAAAAGAGAAATTCTTGCTAGTCCTCATTCCTCCTTGAGAGAAGTTACGGATAAGTCGATAATGAACTAAATAAATGAAAACCAACTAGTGCTCAAGTACTGGTACTGAAAACAAGAAAATGAGTGGTATAGTATCTACTTTACGGAAGCGGAGAAGTACGGAAAAACAACTGTCACTTTCAAAGAACACTCAAGTAGAAAACAAAACCTCGCAAGTCACGATCAATCTAAATTCACTAAGGGGCTGTTTGGCAGGCCATTGTTTGAAAAATTGTTGATTTCAAAACATGTTTTGTAAACACGTGTACAAACAACCAATAACCATTATTTGAACACATGAGTGTGCCAAACACAACCGTCGTTTCTAAACGCGTTTTCAAATCAATGTTTTGTTAACTGTGTTTAGTCCAATTAATTTATAATTCCTATTACTTCCCAAGACAAGCAACCTGTACATAAATGAAATAAATGAATAATTAATATTATAACTCAGGAAAATCTGCCAGTGTAAACACAATTCTCAACCACAATTATCAGTACGAGAACAGAAACGAATTTCAGCAAACTACAATCCCAGTATGTCTGCAGATTATGATTAGGACAAAATTAGCAATATATTGCAAGTTGCGGCCATTGCCATTGAAGGTAGGAGTGCACTATCGACATTGAAGAATGAGATAGACAAGTTATATTATTATATTACTTTTCATTTAATAGTTGATGTAAAAATATTTATGTCTTCTTAATATCTAGTATATAAATTCAAATAATATTATGTATTAATTGTGGAATTAAAATTTTAGTAATCTTAGTAGACAATTTCCAGATTGTTTCAACACATGTGTTGAAACAACGATTTGTTGTGTGTACAAACAATGCCCTGCCAAACTCAATCGTTGTTATAACACATGATTTGGCTCAAAACACGTTTTGAAATCAAGAATTTTTCAAACAACGGCCTGCCAAACAGCCCCTAACTTATTACAAAAGAGAAATTAGTACAATAATGAATAAGAACAGATAGCAAAATAAAGAGAGAGAAAGAAATAAAAATATAGTAAGATCAAATATTGAGAAGAGCAAAAAAAAAAAGATCTATCCTATAAATTACATGATTTGTTTATATAATAATTTATAGACATTACGGAATATTGTGTTTTTGAGTACAGATAAGCTGTAGCCATATTAGAAACTTACAGAGAAGATGTAGGAGGGAGAAGGCAATAGATAGATTCGAGTTGAGGGAGGTAGGGCATGGGAAATGTTAGAAGAGAACCAGAAAGGACAGGAATAATAGTAAAAGTGGTTAGAGGCCCGAGGACCTGGGTGGATAAATTAGCTGTGGAATAGTAACCTTTCCCGAAGCATATAAGATTTCCAACATGTGATAAGTCAGTTTCACCCCAAGAACTTGGATTTCATACTTTTCCTTGGTAAATCGAATAAGTAAAATGATGCCATTATGATACATGGCATAAATTCTGGCATCAAGGGAGAGGACATTACTTGGATGATTGATGGCTTTATAGCATGTAGTAAAGAGACTGTTAATGGATTCTTTTTCAATAAACAGCTTCAACATGCACCAGGAGTATAGTTTATGGCATTTGGAACTTTTAATATATTAGAATACAAGAATGAGGGGTACTTACGGGGAAATTGACCCTCTGCATTGTGACCGGCAACTATGTAGGTTTTGGAATCCTGGCTAAGATAGCAGCTAGTCCAATGGCCACTCATTAAGGTGGAATGAGGCAAAACAGGTCAGTTCCAGAGACAACCATCACATTTAAGAAGCTGGAAGCTGAGCTATCAGTTGATACAGGGAGAGCAGGCGGCAGGGAGGAGCAGCAGTTGGCAGAGTGGGCCTGAGTGGGGCAGATGGGATGAGGGACGCTGGAGATGATAGTGGAGAATGCTCCAAAGTGGGAAAACTTTCAAGTGCAGCTTTCATTGTTTGGAGTATTCCACTCCAGATTCCAGGTATATGTTGGAAGTTCTCTATTTGTTGAAGGAGCTGGGCTGCCAAGCTGAGCTTGGTATCTGGTTGATAAGAGATGGAAGGCCATTTCCAGGAAGTGGTTTCCATGATTGTCAGTCACTGGGAGGTGGGCTTGTCTGATAGTCCTCGATCTATTGCCAATTATTATTGAAATTAAATGATCATCAGATATGTTTTTCAGAGAGGCTTTGTTTTGTAGTTGCCCATAGTGATAATATATGGAGGTTGTGTAATAATCATATTGTGCTCGCGTTATAATGGAACAGGCAACAAGCTTATACCCGTCTTGTTTGTCAGATAGTACAGAACTGACTTGTTGATTCCTCTTTGCAGAATCTACAAGCTCATCAGATAGAATAGGAGTGTCTTTTTGTATTATAGAACTATCACAATAGTTCTATATGGTTTACCCAATGCCTGACTGATATAACAGTTACTAGGCAGGTGTGCTTGTTGGTGGAGATTGTGTAGAATGCAATACTGTATAGATAATGAGAATTGTATTGCAATTTGTTAGTATAGAAATGTGGTTAGATGATTGCATAAAGATCCTATCTCTCAGGTCCAAAAACCTGTCTGATATAGGCCTCTTCACACCCCTACCCCTCATGACTGATCGCCTTGTGTTACCTCACTTCTACAACTCATAATGAGTCATAGCGTGAAATCCTTATGATGAGATGTATGAGTCACTGCACACTAATTCATCTGCTCAAATGAGTCACATGTGTGAAACCAATGACTTGTAATATGAGTCATGTGCGAAAGTCATTATCAAATATGACTCATCATTGTGAGTTATCAAAACAATCCACCAATCATGACAGAACAATCACTCAGGCTCGCTATTGCATACCCATTCCAGTGGGAGATACTACTATGAGTCAACTGACACCTTTGCATAAAACACTAACATACCTTATAACTAATAATTAGTCTCATGAAATCTTCTTTGCTTTGTCACGATTTGTAACATGCAGTTTAGCATTATCATACCATGTATATGTCCACTATGATACATGATATTCAGTGGAGTGACAGCTGGAATGCCATCATTGTTAGCATATGATAGTTAGTTTGGTGTACACCCGGTTTAGGCTCATGGCTGCCGCTTGTGCGTTTTTCCTGTTGTGGGTCCCTCCTGTTTAGTTCGTTTGAGCACTCTCTTGCTGTACCTAGTCTAAGCTATCATACCAGTAGATAGCTTCCTCTATTGTACATCGAACATCACACATACTACAACGACCACTTGGGTGCTCTTCTCCTGGACTTCCCGCCGTTACCTATGCTAGCCCAGTCATCATTGGGTCGTGAGCGAGCTTCCATGTGAGTGTCGCTGTTACTAGCGACAATGGCCACCTTCGTTACCATTTGACGAAAACTGTGTACAAGGACCCGAACTTGTTCCTTACTATCTGGGGCAAACTAAGCAATCCCTATCACCCAAGCACTGAGCTCGACCTAAATGGGCACTACTGCAAACCATCTTACCACTACCAAACACATGAAGTTACAGTGAACGGAACAGGGAGCTTCATCCTGACAACTGAACCTGTTGGCAAGTGAACAAATTTCACACAGGTAGACAAAATTATCGACATCATAACATTTGAGGGAAATGTAGGTGCAGCTGCCACTGCGGCGGGAGTAAATTCCACATAGTTTCCATCTGAAGCTCCAGACTCGATGTCGAGGTTTGGGGATTGGGGCCTCGGTATCCGAACAGCACGGATCACATACGTTATTTGATTGTCCCCAGGCACGAAGTTCGGCCACTTTAATGATTCTATAATATTCAGGACCGCGTTGGACAGGATGCACAAGTTGCTTTTTAATAACGCATGAGGAACACTCCATGTAGATGATTCTTGTGGAAAGGAGATTGTAGGCAAAAGGGTTGTTACAAGTATGGGAATTGTTGTCTTCTGTTCAATTACTCACATTCTGGCTGCGTTTCCGGGGTTGGTTGTTGTTTGTCAGGGTGGAATGTTCCTCATCTCCTACAGTTAACAGAATAATCTAACCAGCCACCCAGATACCCTAGGGACGAACATGGCCTTGGTTGCCCATAGCAAGACACTTCTGAGGGATTTTAACAGCACAGATCAGTACCCAGTTCCTCATTTGTCTATTGAGACTAGGAAATATAAACCCTTGATCTTGGGAGGTGGAGATGGATAGCGACTGGATGTTGTAGGGTGTGGGGAGAATCCACTGGTTCAAAACCCACATGCATCTTACGCTGTCCCTCATGATGGCAAATTGGTTGGCCCTGTTGCACTAAGAATCTGGACTCGGCTTGCTGCAACGGTTGTGAACATTCCTTTATTGACACTGCTCATTGTCCTGTATAAGTTCAAATTGCTGTGAAATGGTAGAACCCGGTCAAACTCATGCAAGATTACTCGACATTTCTAACATGCCCATTAGGGCTGCCAACTGTTCCGAATGCACACGTTATAAACAAGATCGTCTTTTCTTCCATTGCGCCAGCCATCGCTACACTGCTAGAGTCGTTCTGGGTTTTAGTTGGGCATTACCTCCCCTTGTATCACCCATACAGCGAGCTTTGCAGAAGAAATGCATTACCAGCTTCCTCTCCAGGCCTTGAATCCAAAGGTTTCCCCCCTGAGCTCATCTTCCCACTTGAGCATCGCCAGGTCATATTTTCCTCTACTTAGGTTCCTTGATGATCATCATAACAAACATCCCCGCCGTCGTGTTATGTTGTATCTTTGGTCAGAGTTTGTTCAAAATGTGAATGCGGCACAATCTATTCTATGTGGATAATACTTCGCAAGTACGAGGGGGGTTGCGAGGCACGCTTAGCGAGGAGGCGAAGAAGGGATCGGTAGGAGTTCCAGCTCTTAATTCTTCTAAGCCAGGTGGGGGGTTGCACCTTATTTATAGAAAAGCGCTCGTCCATATGCGCAAGAGAAATATAGGGAAAACAATGTAAGAAACATAAGTGCGAATCTGTTTGACCCTGAAATCCAACCAAGTAAATTCTAAATAATGTGCGTGAAAACAAAAGGGTGTAGAGTGATTATTAGAAATATCATGACCAAGAATGGTCCATAAGAGATGCATAAACAACCATAAAATCCTGAACACCTGATTGGAAAGCACAGGTTAAATCCAGAGATATTATCATGAAATAAACAATAAAACAGAATAATATATATCTTAACTGTAGTAATGTAAGCGGTGGACAGGCGGAGCCGAAACACAAACTAAGTAAAAGAATACACGGTAGTGTGTTGCATATATATAGGAAATATACGAAGAATTTCAACAGAGTTTCCAATCTGACATTATGATAAGCTACCCGTTCGCCACCAGCATCAACACTGATATCCCTAATGTGATTTTAATGGACAGGGCTCCAGTGGAGACATTCGCGAAAGATACAGAGTAATTTCTGCTAGCAATCAACAGCAGCATTAATGAAGGCATCAATATGCTGACATGAACTACGGATGAATTCTGCTTCCTCCAATTCAGTTGGGGGACTGATGATGTGTCTACCTTTGTGACTTTTGAACAATTATTATGTGCTTAGGCGCAGTTGATAAAATCCCAGGTTACCGAACGGCACAAAACTTATATTGATATGAACATTGATAATAGACAAAAGTTATCAGAAAATAATAAACAATAAAGAGATTGTATGCAAGAAGGAATGACTTGGACAAGACAAGTGAAGACAGTAGAACCGTGAGAGAAAAAGATGCAATGAATATCAGATGAACTACGAAAATAAAAAAAGGGAAGAACAGGCTGCCTTATATCATAATCAAAGGAGAATCTTCTTCCCCAACATACTTCCTGCGCACGCCAGATACTTGTACTTTCCAGCTCTCAGTGGTCCTTCTGTTTGGCTTCGGGAAGACATTTCCGAGTTAAGAACTGCTTGGCCGAGGGTATAGTGATGCCGGATGCCTCGGATCGAGTTGATGGCTGCGGGTATTGTAAACATTGGGCTATTGACTATTGTTCTTGTTTCATGGTCCACCGATTGGTGTTTGATCGTGTTGCATCAATTATGCAGGATGGTAACATCGGATTGTAAGAAGCTAACAGTGGTGGAAGGCTGTCGAAGTAGCCATCTTGTTCACAATGGTGTCAACGAGTTTCGCCTTATGCAGGAACAAAAGTATGCATGTGGTGAGTACCCTAAAATCAGAATTCTCCAACAGTGACCTGGATAGCACAAGGGTATGGTTGGAGCGTAGATTGCCGGTTACTTGCTGGTAATACTTTCCAACAGATCAGCAAGATAGATGGTGAGGAGGGTTATGCGCCGACATTGGGAATCAACGTCACGATTCTAATATCCGATGGAGACTCCGTGCATTGTGGGAATAATAAAACCATTGATGTCGTGTCTTTGAAACCAGGAATCCACCCCTTCGCATTTGAGTAGGTCTGGGGCCTCAAAGCCTGTGATAGCAGTGACCAAAAAACAGTGTGAGCCTGCGGTAGCCTGATCCTCGCTGGCTAGGGCCGTGGCGAAGCGAATGTGGTCGACAGAGCTACCTCCTTCACAAAAACTTCCACAACTATGAAGTCTAGTGCTGCAATCATCTGCAGCCAGCAAATCTCCACTGGCGAGTTCCGGGTGAGAGTAGATAGCTATTGGCGGCACCAAAATATCCAAGCTCACTGGATAGCTTATATGCGATGATCCTAGCATATTCAACTGCTCAACCTCAGTTGGGAACTTCACAGCGCAGCTGGCAATGCTCCTCCGTGCTCCCTTAAGGAAAACATTAGATTTTGGCATAATGCATAACGACAACTCTTCCAATAGCTTCTCACAGTTCATCGGCGAGCACCTGATCAACAAGACACGTTCAGACCCTTTAACCCCATCACCGACTTTCGAGGATGCACAGCCTGTTCTAATAAAGTTCTACAAAGGTTTCTTCACTACCGTGTTCGCCCTGAACTACGACAAGATATTTGTCCCCACAGGAAACGATCTCAGATCCGCAGTTGACCCACTCGAGTCCTTGAATCCCTGGATGTTAATGGACCTGGTGATGTTCTACATCGCCGTAGTCGTACTTGCATTCCACCTAATTGCCAGAACTATCATATTTGCATTGGTGCCTCGGTGCTTGTTACCGAGGTTCTTGTATAATCTCGTTTCCAAGATTCGCCCCCTCCATGCAAGTCATGATCTGGTATTGTGAGGATGAGTTCCATTAGACATTATAAGGAGGCAGTGATGTGCCCTACCATTCCAGAAACGATGATGATGGCGAGGATGGTAGCGGCAGTTCCGAGTGCAAGTCCTTCACCTTCCGCAGAGGAGGTGGTTTCCGTAGAGTGGGCAGGTTCGGCGCCCAGGGACGTTGTCGTGCCGGTTTTTGCGGTGGATCCGATTGGGACCCAGGCAGTGAGCGCGGTCGAGGGGGGTACTAGCGTGCTCGCGGTTACGGGCCCGTTAGGTGGGAGCGCGGTACCAGTCGCTGTAGCGGCAGGAGAGGATGACCTTGTGCTTGTAGAGCAGATGCGACCCCGTTCGTTCTGTTAGAATTACTACTGGTAGCACCGAGCCGAGGGGATGTGTTTCTCGTCTCTTATGGTTAATGGTGATCGACTGCCTTTCTGTTTTCTTGTTTAGCTTTGACTACCTGTCTGTTTTTGTAGAGGGAAAGTTTCTCTTTTACCTACTTCCATTTCCCCTTTTCTGTTATTCCATATTTTGCTTGTTCTCAGTGTTCTCAACGGGGCAGTCCGTCAGTCCTGAAGGCGGGCGGCGGTGGACGGCGTTAAGCGGTCTCGTCCCGTCTTTTTCGAAACTTGCCCGGCGCCCCGGCGCAAAGGACTATACCCCCGCCGTCCCCCGTGAAGAATGTTTCATGTTTGGCTGGGAAATGTTTCACCGCTGGGGAACCAACCCCAATTAGTCAGCAATCCCTGGCGGATGCCTTCCTCCATCCCATATTCCCCAACACCCCGAAAGTCTAGCAATATTGAGACTGCAAGATGGGCATGCGATTATGTGTCTCACAGGCATGTTTTAACGGATGAAACTCGTAGCTTTATAAGGTTGACCGCTAAAACAGAGCAGAAAATGAGCGTAAACGAAAGAATAAAAGTAGACATCAATTTCAGACAACAGAGGAAGAACGAAGACCAAGTGAATAGAACTCCAGTTCCTTCAAGGTGCTTTCCATCCGATTCACTTCAGAGTTAATCCCACCATAGACAATATCAAGGGTTCTACTGATGTCCTTCCCTTGCTATCTATCTTGGGAAAAGTTCTATGCCAATTTATCTCTACCAGATGGCATTCGCTTTCTTTAGATATCATTCGATGAATTTCTGTATCTGCTCGGGGAGGGTGCAAGGAAACGCGGTCGATAGGATTCATGCATAGTCCCCCCAGTCCCCTGCAATCCCCAACGTTAATTTGTCTTACCTTGCAGGGCCCGCCGTCCTCCACAATGACGGCCGTCCTGAGGTTTCCAGGACGGGTGTGGACCGCATTTTGCTGTCCCGGACCGTTGAGAACACTGCTTGTTCTCTGTCCTATATTTTTTTAACCTGCCGGCACCAGGACTCCGCGGGTCCTCCTATACGGAAAGGAACTCTACCCCTATTGTATTCTGTATATGGAAGATATGGAGGAGCTGGGAGAGGCAGAGGTAGGTTTGTCAAGTTCCTTCCTTTCTCCTTCCTTACGCGATGGGGGGCCTGAAATTTTGGCATTTACGTCTGTCTGTTTGCGCTTCCTTTTTTCGTGAAACTGGAGCGGAATAGAATTTCCCTTCGGTACTATGTGTGTTTTCGCTGAGTCGATTGTGGGTAGGACGGGAAATGTCGTGGAGTAGCGGTCATAATGCATCACTCGTGAATATTTGTGTGGCAGATATTAAGGATGTGAATCCTAATGAGGGTATTTACATAATGCTAAGCGAACACAAGCACCTCTATCCTTACTTATTTCCTTCGGATTAGGTATGCAGTGATGGTATAATAATCCCAGTAGTAGCACATTGTATTAGGAGCAGAGAGGAGCTCAGGTAACAGATGTTGGACCGACGCGCCCGGCCCCGTTGCCAGACTGGGAAGGATAGCCCAGGAGATATGCAGACGGAACCGATATGGGAGATTGTTGGATAAAGGATCCTATCAGCAATGTGTTTTCTTTGTTATCAAGGGGGTGTCCTGAGGAATCAGGATATGCGGCAAACACAGAGATAGGCAGGGTTCCGAATAGTCCGACCGGTCAAGTCTTGGAGGCGGGACCGGGCTGGCCAGTCCTGGTGATGGCGATGACTGGACCCGACTAACTTGGGTGGTCCGGTCCGGTTTGAACTGGTCCCAGAC